>Ga0256845_1002229_pt1 | contig 14301 bp, 21 predicted proteins | sample RiftiametaG_FD_189101 | JGI IMG/M metagenome (GOLD analysis project Ga0256845, IMG submission 189101) | Tube worm associated microbial communities from hydrothermal vent at the East Pacific Rise, Pacific Ocean - Riftia | ecosystem: Host-associated > Annelida > Integument > Unclassified ...
AAATCTTCGTAAACTAATCGTTTTCTTCCTGTACCATCATCATCACCCGTTTTTACAATGATAGGTGTATCAACAGTATCTCCAGCAGGTGCTATTGAATGTAACGCTCTGTTATACTTAGCATCTAATATTGATGCGACGTGCGACTTTGTAACAACATCAACTTTATCATAAGATGCACCCATAATGTCGTCATCACGAAGCGTAGTAACTTTAGTTTGATATTTATCTAAAGTAATCTCGATAGTACCATCATCATACTCCTGTACATCAATAGGGTAAGTGGTGTTGTTGATTAAAACATCTACATCAAAATCGGTAGCTGCTACATAAATTTTTTGTTTCTCGGTAATAGTACCACCGTTAATAGTGATTGGGTTTGCAGATATTTCTGAAATACCCTCTAACCATGAAGCTATAACCGCCTTTTTGAGGTTGTCAATAACTCTACCGTTCCATATTTCTGGGAAATTTGCTGGCATAATTTTTTAGTTTTGAGTGAATAATTTATTATAAGCATCTGGGCTATCAGCTTTAAAGGCTAATTGCTCATCAAGTGTCAATTTTTGAAAATCTTCAGCAGTTGTTGTACCAGCATCACCTTCACCACCATTTACCTGTGCAGCTAACGACGCTTTTTTCGGCATGGTTGCTAAAGTAGCATCCAATAGCTCTTCATCTATTTTACCTAATTTTAAAAGCTTTTCTTCCTGTGCTTTTAAAGTTGGATTTGCTTTTATTGCTAAAGCAACTTTTTCTTTAATAGCGTTTTCTTTTTGTGCTTCCACATCAGCTTGAATAATCTCAAGTCTTAATTCTGCTGCCGTCAATTTTGCGCTAAGCTGTTGCACACGCTCATTCACAACAGACACTTCTTGCTCGAGTTCTGTTTCTTTGAAACCTAAAGCCAGAGCAACTAATACTGTTAATGTAATTTTCATATCTTGGTTTTCGTTTTTATTCAGTGTTGGTTTTACCTCCTCTACATCTACAGGAAGCACAGATAAACAAAGTATTTGAACTTCATCATCTGTTAATGGCACATCATTACCATCTACATATAATCTTATAGAATTAGCGTTACTTGGAACAGCGACTATTGAAACTTCGTACAACTCACATTTTTCAAGTATTAACTTGCCTGCAACAATTTTTAAATCTTCACGATGAAAGCTGATACCCATAGAACAACTCGTAATAAAACCACGGTTTACTTTACCTTCTATTCTAGTTACATTTTCATCATCGCTATCAAATACAGGCTTTCCTAGTAGTAATCCCTTATTAGTAGTTATCTCTTCCCATTTTCCCAGTACAGAGTGTGTACTGTTATAGTGAGAATCTAGCATAATCGGGTTCTTTTTAAATCGCTTTAAGCTAATCCCCTTTGTAGGGATGATGAAACCGTAACTATTTTTTACAGATTCATCGTTAAAAACAAATGCTTTTTTTGACATTAAATCCGTGTTTGGTTTTTCATATGGTTGACTAATTCTAGCACAAATATGCTTTAGAAAAAAGAAGCTTACAAAAACCTGTAACCCTCGTTTACTAAGGCGTTACCAAGCTTTACGATTTTTTTATTTATGACTGTTTTTTATTCAATTTTGTTTCAAAATCCATCTATGCCATTAAGTAAAACCGATAAGCAAGACTGGGCGGAAACGCTTTTTCTAGACGTTAACCAAAAGATGTCCAATAAGGAAATTGCAGAGCGAGTTAAAGTCAGACCAAATACTATTTCTGCGTGGATTAAAAAATTTGGATGGAACAAAAAAAGGCAATCACAACTGATTTTAAAGCCGAAAATGATTGCCGATTTGTATGTGCAATTAGAATGCTTAAATGATAGTATTAAATGCAGACCCATCACTTATAATGTGCCAGATTATTTGCTGAGAGGCACGAAGCTTAAAAATAAAAATGGGGATGAGGAGATACATTATCAAGATTATAACCCATCGGATTACCCTATTAAAATAGGCAACTTCGCCACATCTACAGAAGCCAATCAAATCGCTGTAATTACTAAATCGATTAAGCAACTAGAGACCGAAACTTCAATTGCTGAGATCTATGAAGTATCTATTGGTGTTTTAGAATATTTAAAACCACAAGATTTTGATTTATATAAAAAATTAGTTCCTGTTTTTGATGGCTACATAAATTATAAAATGAAGTAATGGCAATAGCTGAAGATAGAAAGTATTTAAAGCTGTGGAATCAGTATAAAGAAAATACAGCTAAGGCTACACCTGTAGATCTAAATGAAACGCCAACCGAAAAACAAAAACGGATGGATTATTTAGAAAAACATCCAGAAAAATGGAAGCAATACTATTTTCCGCATTATTGTACTTCAGAATCTGCGACTTTTCAAAAATGGTTATTTAAGTTATGTGTTAAAAACCCTGAGCTATATGTTATTATCTCATGGGCGAGAGAACTTGGTAAGTCTGTAACGGTCATGCTAATAGTGTTATTCCTTATTCTCACCAAACGTAAAAAAAATGTATTGTTAGTATCTAGCACTTATGACAATGCCAAACGCTTACTATTACCGTACAAAACAGAGCTAGAAGCCAATAACAGAATCATTAACGATTATGGTGAGCAAATGACCATCGGTAACAAATGGGAAGCTGGCGAATTTACAACCAAAGGCAGGGCATCCTTTAGAGCCATTGGCGAAGGTCAAAACCCAAGAGGGACACGTAACGATGCCGTAAGACCAGATATTATTATACCCGATGATGTTGACACGGATGAAGCTTGCAGAAATCCAGACCGTATAAAGGAAACATCTAAGTGGCTTATGGAAGCATTATATGCCTGTCGGTCAATATCAGAGCCGTTATTATGGATAGGCTGTGGAAATATTATTGCTAAATATTGCTGTATAACCGAAATGGCTAAAGTAGCAGACAAGCATTCCGTTGTTAATATTCGAGATAAGGAAGGTAAAAGCACCTGGCCTGAAAAAAACACCGAAGCTCTTATAGATAGAGTGCTTTCAAAAATACCCTGGTCGGCACAACAAAAAGAATATTTTAACAACCCAATATCAACGGGAGATACCTTTAAAGATTTAACCTACGGCAAATGCCCAAGGCTATCAACTTGCGACCAAGTGTTTGTGTATGCCGACCCGTCAACCTCTAATAAAGACAGAGGCAGAAATAAGCAAGCCAGCTATAAAGGTGTGGTAATTGTAGGGTCTAAAGGCAGAAAACGATATGTATATAAAGTTTGGCTAGACCAAACCAGTAATGCGAAATTTGTTGATTGGCTATATGAAGCTTACTTATATTTAAAGGAGCATAAAGTTGACACTAAACGTATTTTTATAGAAAATAATTCCCTCCAAAACCCACATTACGAGCAGGTTTTACTACCATTAATTTATCAAAAAGCCGAAAATTACGGGTTCACAATTCCTATTACTCCAGACACCAGAAAGAAACCAGATAAGTTTTTTAGAATTGAAGGTACACTAGAACCACTTAACCGTTTAGGGAATTTAATATTCAATATAAAAGAAAAGGAAGAACCAAATATGGTGCGTATGCATGATCAGATGATGGGGGTTTCAGAAAAGGCAAATATGGTTGATGGACCAGATGCTTTAGAGGGAGCATGTTGGCTTATTCAAAATAGAAATGTGCGTAGAAATTTAGGCTTCAGTTTCGGAGCGATAGAATCAAGAAAATATTAAAAATATGTTTTTAACAAAAGAAGATTTACCATCGGCATTATATGGCTATCAATTAACCCAAATTACAGAGGGTAATGATGATATTGTAGATATGGCAATGGCAGCAGCCGAAGAGGAGATAAGAAGTTATATCTCTGGAAATAACAGAAAAGAATGGCTAGACGGCAGATTGCAATATGATGCCGATGCCGTACTTTCAGCACAAGGCGATGAACGCAACGCATTAATATTAAAACATGCTGTTACTATGGCTAAATGGTGGATAGTAGAGCTTTGTAATGCCGATGTTATTTACGAGCAAGCAAAAGAACGTTATGACCGGGCGGTAGAATGGTTGGTAAAACTCGCCAATGGCAAAGTAACACTAAGTACTTTACCAACACTTGATATTAACACTGAAGATAATGAACGCCAACCGTTCAGTTTTGGATCTAGAGATAAATTTAATCACGAAGAATAATGGCTAAAGTTAAAAAAAACGCTAAACCACCAAAGTATGTAGCATCTATTGCACCTAAAGCAGTGGCGCAAACTAGGCAGGATATGAAGAAGTGGAGTGATGCACAAAGAATGACACAGCTAGAAGACGACCCCAAATGGTTTTTAATGCAACAGCTGTTCGATAATATTAAAAAAGATGCCTTATTATATTCGCAATATAACAATAGAACTTTAAAGGCTTTATCCGAAAAAATAGTGCTTAAAAAACCCAATGGCGAGGTAGACGAGGAGCAATCAGCACTTTTAAATAATGCCATATTTACAACTGAAATTAACAAGCATATTTTAGATAAAAAATATTTTAAATATTCAATAATTGAATTTTCTTTTAACGAGGAAAATATTCTGCAAGTCGATTTAATACCACGAGCAAATATAGACCCTAGAGATGGGGTGTTATACCCAGATTATACCGAAGATAAAAAAATATATTATCGGGACGTTTCCGAATTTGGGGTTACTATTTTGGAGTTTATTGATAAAGAAGGTTTCGGGCTGTTTAATAATGCCGTACCTCATATATTATTTAAACGTTTTGCTGAAAGTTGTTGGTCTGAACTATGCGAGATTGCAGGCATACCACCACGAGTGTTAAAAACCAACACACAAGACCCAACCATGGTAAAACGTGGCGAAACTATGATGCGAGATATGGGTGCAGCGGCTTGGTTTATTATTGATGAATCTGAAGAGTTTGAATGGGCAAAAGGGGCAAATACAAATGGCGATGTTTATAATAATTTAATAAAACTATGTAACAACGAGATATCGTTATTATTTTCTGGGGCTGTTATCGGTCAAGACACTAAAAACGGGAGCAATTCAAAGGAAGTGGCGAGTCAAGAATTGCTAGAAACATTAATTGATGCCGATTTAAGAACAGTAACACAAGAGTGGAATAGTAAAGTAATACCTGCATTGGTAGCACTTGGCGTTTTAAAAGGTGAGTTAACTTATGGGTATGAGCAAACTGAAGATTTAAACAAGCTTTGGGAAATAACTAAAGATTCTTTGCAATATTATAAAGTTGATGCCGATTGGGTTAAAGAAAAGTTTGGGGTTGAAATTACTGGAGAGCGTGAAAAAGTTCAGGAAAATAATCAAAAACTAGGTTTAGATTTTTTTTAAAAAGCCCTGAATATTTTGGGGCATTGAACAAACGTTTAGAGTTTCTTTATAACTGCTCGTGTAGCGACTGTAACCATAAGCCAGAAAAATTAAATTTAGCAATTAACCCTAAATTTAAACGGCTTTTAAAAACGGTTGAAAAGGCATTTAAAAAACTTCATAAAAACGGAAAATACAAGCCCGAAGATTTAGACCAGGTGTCTGAATATAAAAAAATTGTAGAAGACACTACAGGTCTTTTAAACAGGGCGTTTGAAGATAATGATTTATCGGACGAATTACTAGATAAGCTAAAAAACGATGTCTATTATTTTGCTTCATTAAGAACACATGCCGAATTATTTGAAGCTTCACGATTATTACTAACTGAAGACAAAAAAATAAAGTCCTTCACAAAATTTAGTAACGATGTCTCAAAAATCAAAAAAAACTATAATGAAAGTTATTTAGAAGCTGAATATGATTTTGCTGTAGGTTCTGGACTCATGGCAGAGCGTTACGAAAGCTTTAGTGATAGTGATAGATATCTGTTACAATATAGGACTGCCTTTGATGATAGGGTGCGTAAATCACACCAAGTGCTGCATGACACAACATTACCGAAAACAGATGTGTTTTGGGATGAATTTATACCGCAAAACGGGTGGCGATGTAGATGTACAACCGTTGAAGTTTTAGCGAAATTAAATAAACAAAGTGATTCTAAAAAAGCATATAAAAACGGTGAAAAAGCGACAACACAAATTGATAAGAATGGCAAAAACAAGCTAGATATATTTAGGTTTAATGCTGGGAAACAAAAAGTAATATTTCCGCCAACGCATCCATATCATAAAGTACAAGGTGCAGCTAAAGTAAAAAAGCAAATTAAAAAAAATGCTAAATAACTTTTTAAAAAATTTTACTAAAGATGTGGAAGTACATCTTACACAAGAGTTTGACCGAAATTTTGAACGTAAAGCCTTTTTTAACAAGAAATGGCCAGGAACTAAACACACGTACAGAAAAGGGTCTTTATTAAACCGAACAGGAAAATTAAGGCAAAGTATTAAGAGTAATAATAAAAGCAACACCATACGCTGGAGTAGCGCCTTTCCGTATGCTAGTTTACATAACGAAGGTGGCAAAATTGTAGTAACCAAAAAAATGATAAGCTTTTTTTGGGCAATGTTTTATAAAGTAAATGGGGTTACTAATAAAGGAAAAGGGCAGCGAAATAAAAAATTACAAGACGAGGCGGCTAAATGGAAGGCTATGGCGTTAATGAAAGTTGGTACGGTAATGACTATAGACCAAAGGCAGTTTATAGGCTGGCATCCTATGGTAGATAGGCACATTAAAAAAGTAGCCAATTTAAACTTAAAAGAATTGAACGACACCATTTTAAAAAAGCTTAAAAAATGAAAACTGAAATAGGGAATATTCAAACAAAATTATTAAAAAGCAGTTCAAAATATGTAGATGAAGATTGGGGTCAGCTCGACTATTATGCACCAAACTTTCCTGTACAATGGCCGTGTACTTTAATAGACGTTACAGACATTAATTTTGATAATATAGGAAAAGACAGAAAAGCAACTCCTGTAAACCGCCAACAAGCTCAAGGTATAGTAACCTTAACTATTGCTAATTTAAAACTTACTAATAGTAGCGGACAAGCACCACAATTACAAAAAGATAATGTTTGGAGTATTTGGGATTTAATAGAAGAAACTCACAAGTTAATGCAAGGTTTTAGAATTAGCGAAAATGGAGGTGATTTAATACGTAGAAGTTTACAGCGTATAAAACGGGATGATGGTGTACAACAATATGATATAACGTATAGTTTTAGCTTGAATAATGTCTAAGATGCGGCTTGAAAAAGTGATAGTTGTTGCTGTTCAATAGCAATAATTTCCTTTAGCTGTTTATCGACTGGCGTGTTAAGAACCTCGTATAATGTTTTTCGTGAAATAGGGTAAATCGGAAATATATATTTTCTATGGACCACAGTAACAGGTATATCTTCCGTTTTATGCTTTAAATACAAATCTAAGATAAGTTTGTAGCGTAGTAGCTTGTTTTTGGTAGTTCCGTGTAATTGACGTTCGAGGCGTGTCATAAATCAAAGGTAACGGATTTATAACGTGTTTTTACAGTTTTCTGTATAAAAAAAGCCATTCGGTTAAGAATGGCTTTTAAAATAGTAGCTATTTTAGTTTAATTGGGGATCTATTAATTCTAAAAACTCGGTTAAAAAATAGTAACCATCGGTTTTCCAATCTGCATTTGTGCCTTGTTCTTTTCTGTTGTCATATCGAAAATTTGTTATACACGAAAGCCACTCTTTAGGTTTGACAACACGATTACAAGAATCGGATTACCCTAGTTTCCTTTGGGTGAACCTTTCAGTGGCTTTCGCTATCGTTAATAAAATGAATCAAGATTACTCTTGTTTCGTGTTGTCGATAGCAAATATAGTAAAAAAAAATTAATAGTCTAAAGGTTTTGGTAACGCATCTAATCTAGAACCATCTTCAAATATTATAGTTTTAGGATACCACTCTTGTTTTATTCTATTAAAAGGCAACGCTTTTAATTCTGTTAAATTATCATCTTCAAATATTATAGTTAAGTCTTCACCTTCAATATTATCATTCGATTTTAGTATTAAGTTTTGTTCAAACACATAAGTTAACAGGTGTTGTTCAAGGGTATTAAATAATAGAACTGTGCCTTTTACTACTTTAACTGTTTTTTTAGAGTTGTTATCTAATTTAATATCAATTGTATAGCCATTTGGATTAACAGGGCTGTATAATGATATATCAATAAACTGTCCTTTTAATATTTCAAGATTTACAGCTTGTTTTAAAATTTCTAAGCTTTTGCTGTAATCATCGTACTCTTTTTGCTTTTTGAGGTTGATTTGCTTAGCATTATTAAGTAAATCTTTATAAGTTATGTCTAAAACGTTTAAACCGCTAGACATGGCTAAAAACGTGTGCTTATTAAATTCTACTGAAGCTGTTTGAAAATCTTTTTCAGAATATTCTGGGTTTTCAGTTTTTAAAGATTCAATAATATTTTGATAATGGTCAAGTACAATTTTCTTATCAATATTAGATGTGCAAGAAAACATTGCAATTGTTAATAGAGTAAATAATAATTTTTTCATAATGATTTTGTATTAATTTAAAGGTTGTAAAAGTAGTGTTTTAAAAGAGTTTTTAAATGTAAAGGGGTTGGCTTTGTTACTTATATCCGGTGTTATAAATAAGGTGGCTTAGGTAGTTCTTGCCAATGAGTTATATCTTGTGGCAAACTATAGCCGTCTATAAACCAAAAGCCTCCTGTTTTTCTACCAACCCTTACTTCAAAATCAAGGCAATAGCATATTACATCAGTTTCGTGTTTAGGTAGTGCATCTTTACACGCCACCCAATTACTAACACGTGGTATAGATAATTGCTTAACATATTCCTCGTTTATTAAGGTTAGTGTATCTACATAGTTTTCTATAACATCATTATCTCTATCTTCTGGTGGTAATATATATTTTACTATTATCCGTAACTCTTTTTTTAAGTCCATATTTATTAAGTTTTGTTTTTAATTAATCGCAACTATCCATACCACAACACCGTTACCCACAATAAAAAAGGGCGACTTACTCATACGCTAAAAAAGTGACTGTTGAGCCTGTTCTATTTCCAATCTTCTCAATGCTTTATCAAAGTATTCTTTGTCAATTTCGCAACCAACTAAATCAATTTTGTATTTATGGCAGGCAATAGCAATACTTCCACTTCCTAAATGCGTGTCTAAAACCTTGAATCCTTTTTTGCAATATCTGTTTATAATCCATCCATATAATTCGATAGGTTTTTGCGTTGGGTGTATTTTATTTTGCTTTCTTAACTTATTTGGACGAAACATTCTGACCGTTCCTCCAAAAGAAGTCCAAGCCAATTCGCCATCAGCAAAATAACTACCCCCTGTTTTTTTATCCCAAAATATCCACTCCATACTGTTAGGTAATAAATTGGCAAAAGTTTGACCGCCCCAAATAATTTGATTTTTAGAAACTCTAAACAATTCTTTAAAATATTTTCTAGTTGGTGGTTTTTGTAATGCGTTTTTATGATTCGCACCTATTACAAAGCCTCCAGCATCTTTTTCACCTCCTTTACGTTGGAAACGTTCTTTAAAAATTAGATTTTTATTAACGTATGATGTTTTAGAACAAGAAAAGTCATAAGGTGGGTCAACAATCGCTAAATCAAAATGATTGTCAGGATAACGAGCCATTAACTTCATATTATCCTCATTGTATAACTCTATATTTGCCTTCCTATCGTCAGGCACGCCCTTTTTTACATTTGGTAACACCGTATATACGTCAGTGGCAATTTCGTCTATTATCGAAGTTTGTTTCATTTTTATAAAGTCATTTAATAATTCAAAGTTTGGTGCTTTTTTGCGCCACCGAACGCATATACAAGTACGTTATGTACAATAAAAATAAAAAGCCCACGCTCCTTACTCGTATGTAAATAACTTTTCGGTTGGTTTTGTTTTATGTTTAGCATTCATATTGGTAGGTAATTCCACACTATGCAACAATTTAAAGTCTTTAGGTGCATTGTATTCACTTATGTAAACTTTGTGCCCTTGTTCTGTTTTATCTCTGCACCATTGCCAAAACTCACTATGATTAAACTTATCTTTATATCCAAAAACACCTTCATAAGGTGGGTCACAGTAAATTATGCTATTATTGGGTAAATTAAGTTTATCATAAGAACCACTAAAAATTAAAGTTCCTTGCAATTCTTCAATTTGTTTCTGTTTTTTAATATTATAGGCAATAACTGTTTTGCAATTCTTCTCTTGCTTCCCATATATTTCATAATCTTTGTTTTTATTTCCTGTAAATTCTAAAATCATTTTTCCGAGAAACTTCGTTATAGTTAATAACTCTCACACCTTCTTTTTTACCTTGAACCCCTTCGCTTTCATATTTAAATTTAGAATCTTTATTTATATAGGCGTTTGCGTATTTGTTATTTTCCGTAGTTAAATTTAAGTTATTTACCAAACTTTCTAATTCTAAGGAATAATCGACGTATTTTAATAACCCTTTAGTGTTTTTTGCGTTTTTTAATTTTATTAATTCTTCCATTTTAAATATTTTATATAATTCTTTAATTCCGTTATCAAATCTATTTTTTGCAGTACTATTTGCGTAAGCTCCTGCTGATTTGAATAAAAATATTTCAGCAATATCTGTGTTATCTATGTCGAGTATTTTTTTAATTTCGTTTAGGTTTTTCATAATTATCTCATTGAAGATGGTGATTGATTTTTAAAAGCTTTTTCTCTCATATCTTCCATTTTTTGAGTTAATCCATCGCTTTCAACTCTTTCATCTAAAAGACCTTGTTCATCTATTATGTTAAATAAATCTTCTGAATCAACACCTTTAAAAGAGTTTAAAAAATTAGAGTAAAAATTTTCGTTTTCAACCCATTCTAATATAATTGTCATTCCTTTTTTTAAGTCACTTCCGTAACCTCTACAAGTAAATCCAATAATTATTTCTTCTTTATTGTCTTTTAAAAAAGTTACTCTTTCTTCGCTTGTTAAACCCGTTTTGAAAATCATAATTTTTAATTTATTGTAGTGGTTATTTCCTTTCTACACTACAAATATAAGTATATACTTAATACCTCACAAGTAAAATCGTATTTATTTTAAGTATATGCTTATATTATGATGTTTATTACTGATTTTACTACGTAATTTGCCCACGCTCTTTTTTTGTTTTTAGATTTATTTATTAATTTCAGGCATTATTCAGCAACGTATTTTATACAACAAGTTAGCCACAATAAAAATTACTCGTATTGGTCGCTATCTTTTATCGTTTCAAGTGCGCTAAGCCTATCTTGCAAAACTTTTTTCTCTCTAAGTAGCAACATTATATCTTCTTCTGCTTTTTTAAGGTATAATTTAGTGTCTTTTATTGCTGCATCTATTTTTGTAATTTTACTCATCTTGTCCGTAATTTTAAAAGTGGCTAACAATCTGTATAATTCAGGCTTAAATCCGTCCACTTCTGAAAGTTCAGTTTTTAAGAACCAAAGTATTTAATATCTATTCTCGATAGTGCTTTTACACGCCCGAAATCATACAGCTTACCGTTGCGTATGAATACTTCGCTATCGCTACGTTTTCATACGCAACGTCTCCGGGCTTCGCCCTGTTACTATGACTTTCTGCGCTGCGCTGCGAACTCATAGCAACAATGCTATTCAGGGCAAAGGCAATCTTCACACGTGGCTTTTTCTCCTTTTGCCAATGAATCGCCACATTCATCACATCTACCATTATTTAAAGCAGTTGTATATTCGTGCAAAGCCACTTCTACTACCGTCTTAATACGTTTAGTTGCTTCTATTTTGGCTTGTTCAATAGCACTTTTGCTAACACCGTGTAAAATTAATAGCTGGTCAGCGTATTCTTGCATAAGCTCGTAAACGTGTTTTTCTAATATATGCTTTCCGTTCTGGCTATAAATTACATTTACTGTTTGTGTTTTTATAAATTCTTCAGGGGTCATTTATTAAGTTTTTTAATTATTCAATCACAACTAATCTTACACAAGCACTACTTTGCTATATCATTCCAAAACGCTCTACAAAAATCGCTCATTGCTTTTGCTACTGTATCACCAAATCCTGCAATTCCTTGCATTAAATCTTCACCATATAAGTAACAATATTGGTTTCCGTGTTTACTAAAAGTAGGTTTTAATTTCTCAATCAAATCTAATTCTTTCAAGGTTTCTAATCTTTGTTGCATATCTTCTAATAATTGATACTGCCCTACTTGTGTTTCGTCTAAATGTACCATTCGCTTAAATTTATTTATTATTAATATTTATTCTATTTTATACCGTGCCAGATGTATAACAATTTGTATAATTAATAGCTTAAGTTCGTAGTTTATCAAAGGTCATTTTGTATCTACTTTTTCTTTTATTTTTTTTCCTCCCTTTCAGAGCGTATTAATTCAATATTTTCGGCTTGTCAACGCCTACCGCCTTACTAACTTACTTCATAAATTCAATAGGTCGTTCTACTTTTTCAAAATCATACACATATACAAATGGATTTTCATCCCAAGATTTTTGACCATTAATACAAATCCATAAATCTCTAAATGCCTCTTTTGCAGTATTAAATAATCTGTTATCAGTTCTTTTTGTATTTAAAAATCCAGATTTTACTGTATCATAATTAGTCACAACTCTTATTCCTTCACCACTACTGTCCCTTTCAGATATGTTGTGTAATTTTTCAATTCTAACCTTTGTAACTTTTAAGAATATTCTACAAACCTCTTTAGGCATAAAAATAGAAGGCTTCCACTTATAACCATCAGGTAAATCCCACTTACCACAAACATCTGCTCTGTAAATTAAACGCTCTTCTTTTTTACTAAAAGTTTCTCTGACCCACATAACATCACCTTTTTTAAATGGTAAACTAAAAAGAGATTCACCATTTTCGCCATTTTCGTGAATGCCTCTAACGGAAAATTCACCCTCTCCACAAAAAGCAGTAAACCCAACTTTAGCAGCAGTTATCGATTTGTTCCATTTGGCTATTCTGCGAGTTTGCTTTTTGTCGCCTTTTAAAATTGAACGTACCATTTCAGTACTAAATAAAATCGGTTTTATGTTCATAATGTTTTAGTTTTAATGGGTTTGTTTAATTTTTTAAAGTAAGGCAACCACTTTACAGAGGTAGCGAGCCCGTGGTTTAATCTGCGTTTCCTTACTTATAAATTGGTTATTAAAAGATATAGTATAAATAATGCTAGTGGTAAAAAACCTACCAATACGCCGCACCAAAAGCCGTAACGTTGGTGTGATTTACATAATTGTTTTATTAAGTTTGTGGTCATAAATTTATTTTTAAATTTTCCAAGGATTTAAATACGACTCTTGGTTAATGAATGTGCTAGCATCTTGCATTTGCCGAGTGGGATTGTATTTTAAAAAATGTTTGTAACGATCCGTACCGTTGTAGAGGTTAATAATATCGGCTTTCGATAGTTTTTTAAAACTATTACGTGCCATTTTTGGTTTACCATTTTTATTGCCGTAAAAGTTAATCCAAGCTTCAAACGAATAGTCGATATCGCCTATTTGGATTTCAAAATGTTTTTTTAGCTTAGATAACCATTGCTCCCTTATGGTTGCTTCTTTAATAGGAAAGTTACCTTTTTTAAAGAGCCATTCTACTTGTATGGACGTTAGTATGCCTTGAAGGATATTAAACGCTTTTAGATTGCCGTTTAAATCGTATTTAAACTCCCAAGTGTTTTCAGATTTTTTGCTCTTTACAGTATATGTTTTTAACATCCGTGTTGGTCTAATTTATCAATTATTTTTTGTAACTGCAGCTCTATAAATGTGTTATTAGCATAAGGTTTTAATTCTATTAATATTTTTTTTAATGCCCAAGCTTCGTGATATTTTAAAGTGAATTTTGTTTCCTTTTTTACATCGAATAAATCAGCTTTTTTTATTTTTGTTTTTACCTTTTTATCAAATAAATCGGCTAAATCGTAACCAATAGATATATACACATTTTCGGTAACACTTGTTACGCTGAAAGGCAAATTATATATACTCTCTAGCATTTTACTAACAGCTATTAAAGCATCAATTTTTAGCTTGATTTGTATTTTCATTAATGATGTATTTCGGGGTTTAAAATATGACCACAATCTGAACAGATGGTTTGTAATTCTTCATAAGAGGCAAAGCCATTTATTACTTGTAATGTTTTATCTCCTGTGTGTGTACAATGATGCTTTAGCGCAACAAATGGGCGATGGCACTCGCCATAATTACCATAATAAAACATATCGGGGTGGCTAGGGTTAATATCTGGTTTTGG
>Ga0256845_1002230_pt1 | contig 14300 bp, 6 predicted proteins | sample RiftiametaG_FD_189101 | JGI IMG/M metagenome (GOLD analysis project Ga0256845, IMG submission 189101) | Tube worm associated microbial communities from hydrothermal vent at the East Pacific Rise, Pacific Ocean - Riftia | ecosystem: Host-associated > Annelida > Integument > Unclassified ...
TGTAATTAGAAATTGCTCTATTCCAAATGTGAAAACAAAACAGATATACGACTCTCTAAATTACAAATACACTCCTTTTAATAGATTAAAATCCGTGTTACCCGAAATATAAACTAAATGGCATGAAAGCCTTGACTGTAAAGAAATACAGGTTATATAAAGTCAAGTTGGGTTAATTATTGAGATATATTATAATTTTTTTCAACCTAAACCCTTACTAAATGGCATAAATTTACTATTTCATAGCTTTTATTGCATAAGTCGGATTCAACAACTCAAAATAGCAAGCTGCTATGTCTTAACAAATAATACTAAAAAATCCGCAAAACAATTAAGTTTAACTCTTAATTATTTTGCGGATATAAAATATATGAAACTAATATTAACTAAAATAAGAAATTCAATCCAATATAAACTCCCATATTTCCATCTTGCTTATCAACAGGCAAACCTACATCGGCAGCAATTATAAAATTCTGATTCATAACTATATGCAACCCTGCACCGTAGCTAATATGCAGTTTATCTTTTTGGTCGTTAAAATATTGACTTTTTTCATCATCCGGAACTTTTGATAAATCAATTTCATGTTCCTGAACTACTTGCCCCATATCCATAAACGGATTAAATGCCAAATAAAAATTTTGCTTGATAAAATGAAAATTATAAAACCTCCATCTAAACTCAAAATTGGCATATCCCACTCCTTTTCCGACAATACGGTTACGCTTAATTCCTCTGAGTGTTTTTGAACCTCCCAAACCATCGTTGTTTGATGTATTTGAAAATGACGATACCATGTAAGGGAGCATGTAAAAAGGAGCATCACCACCTATTACTCCTTGATAACCAAGCCTATAAACAAACGATAGCCGTTTTTTTATCAGAGTAAAATATTGTCTGTGAGTAATTGCAAGTTTTGTAAATGTAAAATCTTTATTAAAAGCCTGAAAAACAACCACCTCACTCCACAATCCTTTCATTGGATTTGGTTCATTATCTCTACTGTCGTAAACAATACCTGCCTTAAGATTTGTAAAAAAACCACCATTTTTTTCTTTATCCGATATAATTCCCCAATCAACATAATGGTCGTAAAGAGTAGCCGTATCAGGTAAAAGTCTGTCACCGTCTTTCCCTTTATTTAAATGATCAATATCAACTGTTCCTATTTCATAATTCATAAAGTTTATACCGGCAGCCCAATTAACATTTTTTATACCTGTTTTTCCTTGAAAATCAATTTTTGTTCTAAATATATTTCGCTTATGTTTATAAAATACTCTGGTTTTATATTTAGAACTTTCATCATCAAACCAATCTTTATTATAAACAGCCTGATAACCGTTAAATCCGGTAAAATCTAACGCTTGATCGGGTAAATAAGAAATATCTGTTGTTAATCTTACATTGGGAATAAGATGTTTTGAGTCGTAAAAAAACCTGTATATTCCGCTTCCTTTGGTATATCGGCTTATTTCACCATATAAAGAGTGATAATATTCAGGATAAATATCACCATTACCGTATTGAAAAAAATTAACTAAAGCTCCATACTGAAAACCTAAATCGGAATTGTAAGTAACAACGGGTAACGCTCCAAAGTTCCATCCCGTTTTTATTTTTTCGGATTGAATAGTGTCTTGACTTGATGCCGCTAACGAAACAATGCTCAAAACAGATGTTAAAATAAGGTATTTGATTGTTTTCATAAGTTGATTATTATTTAATTATCAAATAAAATTGAAAGATTGCAATCTTCAAGCAAGAATAACAAACACATGAAAATACACATTATTATTTATTTTTCAATATTATAATAAAAAAATGTCACCATATAAAAAATATGATGACATTTATAAAAAATAATACTTTCAGTTTCTTATTTTTGATTTCCTGTATTTGGTTCTTTTACAAATCCCGTAATACGTAAAACTACTTGCGACATAGACGGTGAATTGGTTATTACAGTAATTGATTTATTTTGTCTGTTACGTTTTCCTGCTGAATTAAATCTTACTTTAAGTTCACCTTTTTTACCCGGTTTAATAACAGTTTCGGGAGCTTCAACAATAGTACATCCGCACGATGCTTTTGTTTTTCTGATAATTAAATCTGATTTTCCGGTATTTTTAAATTTAAAAACATGATTTATAATCTCACCTCTTGTAATGGTGTCAAAATTAAATGTTTTTTGTTCAAACTCAATCTTAGGAGCTTTTGCAAGTTGCTGAGGTGTAAGTTTTGAAAAATCTTCAACAATTGTTGCACTTATTGATATTGAATATCTGTTATTGTTAGTATTTCCATTTATTGAAACAGGTATTCTGTCAAGCAAAAAGCCATAATCACCTTTTTTATGAGCGTCATATTTAACTCTTATTTGTCCTTTTTGCTTAGGTTTAAGAGTTGATGGAACTGCTTCTATTTGAATATACGGAGGCACATTTTTAAATCCTATTGTTAAATCATGGTCTTGAGTATTAACAATATCCAATTTCCCTTCTTTTATATCATTATCTTTAATTTTCATTAAAGCAAGATGATTTGTTTTTAATCTCAACTCACCCATAACTCTCGGATAATCATCTTCAAGAGTTCGAGGTTTTGGCAATACATTTACCGTAAACCTTAATATTGTTGTAGAAGGTGTTGTATTTGTAGTAACAGTAACCGATTTAGAATTTTTACCTACACGACGACGAGGGTCAAAAGCTGCTGTCACAAATCCTTTTCCTCCCGGAGGCACAGGTGCTTTTGTATAGTCAAGTGTTGTGCAACCACACGATGGTCTTACATTGTTTATTACAACCGGCTCACTACCTGTATTGGTAAATATAAATTTATGACTTACTTTCCCTCCTTCTTCTTTTACATCACCAAAATTATAAGTTGTAGCATCCCATGATATATTTGGTCCTTTTTGTTGTGCATATATTAGTATATTTGCAACTAATAATACAATAAATATTAATACTCTTTTCATATTAATTTAATTTTTATAATGTTATTAATTTCTGTTAATAAAGTTCAAAAATGTTATCAAAATTATTGTTTTTAAAGTAATTATAATGTTAATGATATGTTAAAAATTATTTTTTTTGATTAATAATTTCAAAACTGTAATATGTAGGATTTTGAAATACTCTAAGTTCAAATTCAGGTATTACTGCCATAATATGATCAAAAATATCAGCTTGAATACTTTCATAATTAGCCCATTGTTGGTCGTTGCTAAATACATAAATCTCAATAGGAATACCCTTTTCGGAAGGCTGTAACTGACGAACCAAGAAAGTCATATCGTTATGTATCTTAGGATGATTTCGCAAGTAGTTTTCAATATACTTTCTAAAAGTTCCTATGTTTGTCATTCTTCTGCCGTTTACCAATACTGAATTATCAATATTATTTTTTTTGTTATACTCCTCCAATTCTTTGGTTTTAGTTTTTATATACTCTTTCAAAAGTTTTATTCTATTAAATTTCTCTATCATTTCAGGAGAACAAAACTTTACACTTGTAATATCAATATTTATTGAACGTTTAATTCTTCTTCCTCCCGATTCTTCCATTCCCCGCCAGTTGGTAAACGATTCCGAAACCAAAGCATAAGTAGGAATTGTTGATATTGTTTTGTCCCAATTTTGAACTTTAACGGTATTTAATGTTATTTCAAGAACTGTTCCGTCGGCTCCATGTCCCGGCATCGATATCCAATCGCCTATTTTTACCATTTCGTTTGCCGATAATTGAACACTGGCTACCAACCCTAAAATTGTATCTTTAAATACCAACATTAATACGGCAGCCATAGCTCCCAATCCGGCTAATAATTTTACCGGCGAACTACCTGTTGTTATTGATATTATTGTGATTGCTGCTATAAAAACCACAAAAATATTCAGCAACTGAACATAACCTTTTATAGGTCGGGTTTTTGATATCTCGGTATGTAAATAAATTTCATGCAGTGCTTTTGAAAACGAAGTAAAAACAAGTGTTCCTACAACTGTAAGATAAATATAAATAATTGATTGTATTGCTCTAACTAAATGCGGATAATCTTTTAATGCAATTCCTATACTCCAATGAATTACCAATGCCGGAGCAACATGTGCCAAACGATTAAAAACTTTTCGTTTTAATATAATATCATCCCATTTATTTTTTGTTCTGTTAATAAAACTCGTAATAGAACGCACTATTACCTGTTTAGCAACTCGGTCGGCAATAAATGCAGTCAATAAAATAATTAATAATACGGCTCCAACTTTTATTGTTACGGTAATATTATCCGATAATCCAAACGATGTTACCCAATCATTAAAAAGATTATATTGATTATCCATAAATATTGTGTTAAATATTTTTATTTTTAAACTCTAAAAAACAAATGTATAATTTTGTATCGAAAAATATATTAAGTTTATAAATATATTTAACTTTATTAACAATTGATATTAAATATTTTGATTAACATTTTTATAAAATTATTATTTAATGCTGCGGAAAATATTAATATTTATTAGTGTATTTTTATTATTTCAAACTGTTTTTGCACAATCCGACAGTATAAGAAGAGTAAAATATTCTCCCGGATTTCGTTTTAAAACAGGACTATATATCACACATTATCAATTTATTAACAACTCACCTATACCTCTAAAGCGTATAGTTACAAAATATGACAAATCAAATTTCAATTTTTTTGACAAACTACTTAGCGATGAAACTGTAACTTATTACGACAATTTTGGTATTAAAAAAACTATTAAAGTTAATAATTTATGGGGGTTCTGCAGACGAGGTTCTATTTATATCAACTGGGGAGAAGATTTTAACCGAATACCTGTAATAGGCAATATCTGTCATTTTATTGCAACAATAACTATTGTAGAAGATAATTACAATCCTTATTACGGATACTATACTTATTCGATGCCAACAACATCTTCACGTTCAGAAATACTTCAATTTCTTATGGATTTTGAAACGGGCAAAGTTTTAGATTATTCAGTTGATAATGTATTGACTTTATTGAGTGACGACAGCCAATTATACGAAGAATATAAAGCTCTCGGCAAAAAAAAGAAAAAACAGATGAAGTTTTTATACATACGAAAATATAATGAAAAACATCCAATATATATTCCCGTAAAATAATTTTCTATGGACAACCTATTTGTTTGAAAATTTTAATAGTGTAATTTTGTTGATATTTTAAATTTTATTAATAAATTTATAATATCTGTGTATTAATATTTTTTATAAATAATTTAAATTTAAACTTATGAAGAAAGTAGCAATATTATTGATTTTATCTTTAAGTTTTTTTATCGGTAAATCTCAAACAGCCGTTGGAACACCCGAACAATTGGCACAATTTTATAAAACAACTACTTATGTTGTTTTAGAAAATAACCCGATGTTAATGTATAATCATGTTATAAAAGAAACCGTTGAAAAACATTGGACAATAACAGATTATGAATTTGTTACTTTTTCATCAGACGAGTTTGAAGAGGCAAGAAAAGACCCTAATAAATCTTTTTTAATTATGACAAAAGTGTATTTTGAAAAAGATAAAACAAAAGCTAAATACAATTATTTAAAAGTTTTATTGGGAGGAGATTATGAGTTTGTAAATCAAATGCCCGATATAGCTCATGTTCCTGTTTCTTATGTAAATGTTGATGAAGACACTTACGATTATAAACTCGGGATGTTAGTGCGATTTTTACAAAATCATATTGAACTGACAAAAAATCATCCCGAACTTAATTCTAAAAATATTTTAAAATATTATTATAAAAATTTAACGGCTGATGTTAAAAATAAAACTTTGTATGTAACAAAAACAGATTTGGCTAAAAATTTTAATTCATTGAATCAAATAAAATCTGTTTATCCTTACAAAGTAAAGATAGTTAGTCGTGAAGATATTAAAAAAGCTATTGACAACCACGATAAGAATATTGTTTTTGTTCACAAAGTAGGACCTGAAGGTTCAAAACGCAAAGCTCGTTGTTTTAATACCATTGTAGGTGCTTCCGATGCAAAAATGTATTATTTCAATTGGCATATGATTAGTGATAAAAAGCCCGAAGGATTAACTCAAAAAGACTGGAAAAAATTAGCTAAGGCTAAAAAAAAGAAGTAAAAAAATAAAAAAGCCGCTTAATAAGCGGCTTTTTTATTTTTTTATTTATCTGTTTTTCACCTTATAATTATCATAAAACCTAAACGAAGCCGCAAATGTTAACGATACTATTGCTGCTACCGAAACATACACAAAATTAGGTATCGGAACAGGATCTCCTGCCGCATACGAATGTAATCCCGACAGATAATAATTTACACCAAAATAGGTCATCAAAACCGAAAAGAAAGCAAACACCGACAATACATTAAATGTGAAAATTCCTTTTAATCCGGGCATTATTCGAGCATGTGTTACTATTGTATAAACAAGCACGGTAATCAAACTCCATGTCTCCTTCGGGTCCCAACCCCAATAACGTCCCCAACTTTCATTTGCCCATACTGCACCTAAAAATGTTCCTATGGTAAGAAAATAAAGCCCCAAAATCAAAGTGCGGTGATTTATTTTTGTAATTGAGATTATTGTTTCTTCAATTCTATTAAAATTCTTTTCATTCTGAACGGTTGTCAATACAAGGTTTATTATTCCCAATACAGCTCCAAGTCCTAAAAAACCATAACTACCCGTGATTGCCGACACATGAATAGTAAGCCAATACGATTTAAGCACGGGAACTAAATTTGTAATTTCGGGGTCCATAAAACTAAGATTGGCAACCATAAGAGTAAACCCTGCAAGAATAGCTGTTGCCGCCAATGCCAACTGCGACTGACGACTAAAAATAATACCGGCCAAAACTGTTATCATCGAAATAAAAACCAAACTCTCATATCCGTTACTCATAGGTGCATAGCCCGATATATACCAACGCCCTACAAATCCTAAAATATGAACAATAAATCCCGCAAAAATTATTCCGTAAAAAATTGTCACCAAGTAGTTGGGTAGTTTCTTTCCCGAAATAATACTACCAATAAGGAAAAATAGAAAAACAACTCCGAAAATAACATAAAACGGAAATAATTTTTTCAAAACATTCCACTTATAATACAAAATTTCAAAACTGATTCTTTTGTCCGACGGTAATTCGTAAGTAGCGTGTGTCTGCTGATATTTATGAATCTGCTCCACAAAAATATCGGGTTTTTCATAATTGCCCGACAGTATCGATTTTTGAAGCTCAATATAGTATGCAGCCATAATTTTTGTTAAAAAAACCGAATCATCGGTTGACTTTGCATATTTAAGAGCTTGAGCAGCAGGCAGCCATTTATTATTTTCACTCCCTTTTACAGGAAAAACATTCATAAAACGTCCCGAAAATAATGAATTACAGATATTTACGCGTTCGTCGGCTTTTATCACCGCCTTGTCAAATTTGTTTTGCTTTCCGGCAGGTGTATTGTATGCTTTATCAACCAAGCTATGCAATTTATATTGCGAATTAGCAGTAATAAAATCCATATATGCAGCATAATTCGATTTTATGCCCAAAACTTTTCTCAACTCTTTATTTGATATTTTAATAATCGGAATATTTACCCACAGGTTAGGATTTGAGTTCATCTCTAAAAACACCTGCACAGAATTCATTCCGTATATTTTATCTTTTCGAGCCAGCTTACGCAAAATATCCGAAGCAAAAGTATAAACAGGCTCTGTTCTGCCTTTACTGTCTTGAATAAGCAATCGCCCAAATTTATCGGCATGTTCAACAGACACATGTTTAATTACCTGTTCTTTTGCTTGTGTTTTTACAGGTTGCAAAAACAATAAAGTAAACAACAACAGCAATATTGTAGCGGGTTTAGATACTACTGTTCTATGCAAAAAAGTATTTTTATTTACCATAGACAAAATTATTCCCAAAAACAATAAAAAATATCCGATATATGTTATTGTTGTTCCCCAGGGGTCATAACTCACAGCAAGAATAGTTCCTTTTTCGTCGTTGTCGTAAGACGATTGATAAAAGCGATAACCTTCAGCTTTAAGAATATTATTCATATAAATATGAAACTCTTCTGTTTCTTTACCCGGTCGCATAATTTTTATATAACTTGAATACGATGACGGACTTCCCGACCCTGGATAACGTTTTATTTCAAAATCGTCGAGATACAGACTAAACGGTAATTCAACAATATCGTTGCAAAAATTTGCTACAACTTTTATATTGTCAATATAAAATTCTGTATTTTTCAAAAATTCACTAGAACTCAACCAAACAGTAAAATTCTGTGTAGTATCTTCCGACGAAACCGAAAAAACATAAGCAGGAGCTGCATTGGTATTGCCTTTACTTATTTGATAAGGCGAAATTACAGCCTCATCAAACATCTCTCTTACAACAATATTGCACTGCTTTGTTTCATAAAGAGTTTTCAGTTTAACAGGTGTTGACTTTACCTTTTCGGAAATAGCATTACGTCCCATTTGCGAAACGGCAATACTGTCTTTTGCCGTTAAATAAACAGTATCGTTAATTGTTGTAAAAATTATATCGGCACCGGTATCTACATCGTAACTCAGTTTTAAATTACCTGCTTTTTTTGTTTCACCTTTGGCAATATACATATATCCATTAAAAGCATCATTAACCAAAAAAAATCCCACAATAGGCTTTCCTCCCTTAAAAGGAACAGCTCGCTCCACAGCATTCGGATAATAATATTGCACCGATAAATTTAATTTTTTATCGGCAACCTCAATATCATCGGAAAAATCCTTTGTGCTTTGAATCTCTTCTTCCGACCATTTATAATGTTTTGATTTTCCACCTTTTGAAAGAGTAATATTTATTGATTTATTTCCCGTAACTATTACCGACGACGATTCGCATTCGCGGATATGCATTGTCCCTTCAAACCCAAAATAACGTGTAATAGCAGCACCTGCAATCATTACAATAAGAGCTGTATGAAAAATAAAAAGAGTAAACTTTTGTCTTTTATAAAGTTTAAATCTAAAGATATTCCCGATAAGATTAACTGCAAACAATAAAAATAAAAGTTCAAACCACCAAGCATTATAAACAGCATTACGAGCCGCCTCCGAACCAAAATCGTTTTCTATAAAAGTTGCAACAGCCATTGAAGTTATACCCAATAAAAGAATAAAAATTGTTGTTGCCGGTGATATTAAAAAGTTTAATAGTTTCTTCATTTTTATTGTCTGTTTATATTTTGTCGCTAATCTACAAAAGTTTTATAAAATACAACGGAACAATTTTATACAACACTAAAAAATTATCCTGACAAAAATCATATTTACAACGAAAAATATACTTACATTTGTATCGTATTATTGGTTTCACTTTTGTGAATTAAAAGGGAATGTCGTGAAAATCGGCAACAGTTCCCGCTGCTGTGATCTCAAAATATGTTTATTATAACCTGCCACTGTTCCTTATTAAATAGGAATGGGAAGGCGTAATAAACAGAGTAAGTCAGAAGACCTGCCAATAATCACAGGTTTTGCAGTCTGCGGAGAACAGGCGGCTAATCGCTACGATACTTTGTTTATATAATATTCCGACCTTAGTTTATCGTATGCTGCAAAATCCACAAGTTTAAATTAAAATGCAGATACAATGATTTAAAACAAATTACTTTATTATTTACAGTTTAAAATAAAGAAACGGCAGTGTTCGCTAAAATCAACCGCCGCTTCATAAAAACAATAATACAAGATTTAAAACTAAAAATTGAATTATTATGAAACAAAGTTACAAATTTTTGTTAGTATTAGTAAGTATAACTTTATTAAGTTTATACTCTTTCGGACAAGGTTTTGTACATAAAACCGACAAAACAATTAACAGAATAAGAAGTTCTTATGACTTCAGAAAACTTGTTAAATTTTCCGATTTATTTACTTATCCTGATGATATAGGAAATAAAGATACTATTGCCGAAAACAGTGCTATAACAATTTCGTTTTCTTCAACAAACGAATCAAACCTGTTTTTCGACAGATACTATTATTCGCGATGGAGCGGACAATATTTTTACTATAAAGTTCCGGCAGATGTTTACGGATACGATACTTTAACAATAAATATTACCTATAAAGGTATTACTGCTACATCATTATTAATTGTAAATACCAATGCTATCAAATGTAAAAATGACAACTATACTATAAGTATCGGTGATACGATAATAAAAAAAATAACAACAAACGATACTCCGAAAAATTATCTAAATTTTGCATCTACCGAAATAATAGTTCAACCACATCACGGAAGCGTTTCTCTTTTTAATGACACCATAAAATATATTAACAATACAAATACCCAAAACTACACTATTGACAGCTTAATATACCGAATAGCTGATACCGACGGCAATTACGATACCGCAAAGGTAACATTTGATATTCATTATAATTCTTATGTTTCAAAAGTATTTGAATATTTACCCGGATGTGGACAGTTTGTAAACACCTCTTGGGCTGATACTGCCGCCGCTAAAAAAATAATCGGAAATACTTACGGCGGAGTTTCTCTCGGTGGTTTTGGAGGATATATTATTGCCGGATTCGACCAACCGATTGTTAATAGAGAGAAAAATCCTTATGGTGTTGATTTTACTGTTGTAGGAAATGCTTTTAGTAACTGGGGCGAACCTGCTGCCGTTATGGTTATGAAAGACGAAAACGGAAACGGACTACCAGACGACACTTGGTATGAACTTGCCGGAAGTGAATATTATTTTGATGCTTCAATCAAAAACCTTACAATGACATATATAAATCCTAAATACAACAAAAGACATTCTATTCCTTATAAAACCAATAAAGGATTTAACGGTATTATGAGAACAAACGGTTTTCACAGACAACAATATTATCCCGACCCTTATAGTTTCAATATAAGTCCTGATTCTGTTTCATATACAGGAACATTTACCAAATATTTATTAGACAAAAGCAATCCGCATTATATTGTAGCAAAACGTTTACCGTATTTCGGATATGCCGACTGTCATCAATCAAACTCTACTCCTACAAAACCACATAACCCTTATTTTAAAGACGAAAACGGAAATGTTGCCGATGGTTTTGACTTGGAATGGGCTGTTGATGAAAATGGCAATCATGTTGATTTGGATACTGTTCATTTTGTAAAAGTATATAGTACAGTGCAAGAAGACGGTGGATGGTTAGGCGAAGTTTCACCCGAAATATTTAAAATTGCTATAACAACTCCCGACCCTGATTATGTCAAAAAAAATTACAAATTCCACTCTATAGGAATGGCTCAATTACAAGTTCTTAAAGAAACAACAATGCAAATGAACGGTTTGTTGTTTAAAAATGGTATTCCACAAAACGGCACCGCCAATTGGACATCTTCTAATACCGACATTGCAACAATTGATAATAATGGACTTTTTACCGCATTGGATACAACAGGAACAACAACCATAAAATTTTATGTTGACAAAAATATTGAACCCGACTCAATAATTATTAATGTTGTAAAATTGAAAAGTATAAATATACCCTTAGATACTCTTAAAATTATTAAAGGAGAAACAGATTTTATTTATGTTGATGCTATTGATAACAGAACAGCTCCCAAGAATCATTTTGTTTATGAACAATACAATTGGACTATTTCCAATGCAAATATCGGAACCATTGAAAACGGAATTTTTATTGCAAAAAATACAGGAACAGCAAAAATTGCAGCTCAATCAGTTCATAATCCGACACTAAAAGATACTATTGTTGTGGTAGTTAATGATATTCCGATTGTTGAAACTGTAAAGGATACTGTAATAATTCCTTTCAACACAAGAGAAAAAACTTTTAAAAGTTCCGATTTATTTAAAGTTAAAACCAATGCAATAGTATTTTTACAATCTTTTACTTTTGATACAACAAAACTTAATGCAAAAAAAATAAATAACGATTTTAACATTACTTTTAATTCGGGAATTTATGATTACGAAAGAATAAATTTTACAGTTAAATCTTATAATAAAGAACAGCAAGTAAGCATTGTATTTAAAAGAAAAGAACCTCCTGTTGAAAAGTTAGTTCTTTTTGTAAACGGTGGAGAATTTACAACATCAGAAGACCCTGCCGTTCCTACCGAATTAAAATGTTATATACCCAAACAAAACAATACTGTTACCATTGACGATTATTTGGCAGGAGCATCATCAGTTCAAGATATGATTGTTGACGGAAATATAGCTTATGTATCTGCCGATTATTTTATTACGCGATATGAAATGGCTGCCAATATTGCAACAGATTCTATTTATACCCAAGATACTTCATCTGTTTTAGCCGACGGAACAGGCAATAAAGGTGCAGGTGTTAATCATAAAATGGTTATTTATAAAAATATGCTGTTAGTAACACGCCAAAACAGTTCGGCAGCTCCACAAGACGGATATAATGTGCGTATTTACAACAAAGCCGACTTATCGTTAATAAAAAAGATTCCCGTTTCAAACCAAGCAACCGACATTGTTATTGCCGGCGATACCGCTTTTGTTATGATTAACGGAGGATTTGCAGGCACAACAAGTTCTTTGGCTGTTATTGATTTAACAACCCTTTCTCTTAATCGTGAAGTTAACTTAGGAACAAAAGGACTCGGTGTAATGCAAATGATACTTCATAACAATAAAATTTATTGTATCAGATTAAAAGGTGTTGTAACCAGTTACAGTTCAGGTGTAATAGTTTATGATATTGCAAACGGAAATGTTCAAGAGTTTGATTTTGAATCGGGAATACCTTACGATTCTTCACCTTTGGCTATTGAACCTATGACAAACGATACTCTTTTTGTAAAAAAAGACCTCGGATATGTTGCATTTAATACACAAACCAATACTTTCGGAACAGAAAAATTCTTTTCTATTCCAAAACGTTATAATCAAGATTTAAATCATATAGCACGAGGTGCTGTATATGACAAAGAAACACAACAATATTATATTGTATATGGATATTGGCAAGGTAACGGTGTGGGACAAGTTTACGGAAAATCAAAAGATAGTATCGGATATTTTGATGGCGTGGGTGCATCTCCCGAAGTTGTGAAAATTTGCAACTTATTGCAATCGAATAATTATCCGGTTGCACAATCACAGGATATTAAAATTTATGCGAAAACAAAAGAATTATTTAAATATACTTTACCCGAAAACCTTTTTATTGATGATGAAGACGGTTCTGTAAACACTTATTTATACAATCCTGCTCAATACAATTGGATTAAATTAAAAAATGATACCATTATAGGATTATATCCCGATTTAATCGGAAAAACAAAAAATATTGAACTTACATTACAAAGTTTTGATAAAAACGGCGGATTTATCAATAAAATCATTACTCTAATATTAAATGATGACGTGCCGCCTACCGTAGCAAACTCAATTCCCAATATTTCGGTTAACGAAAATGCCGCCGATTCTATAATCCCCTTAGCAAACGTATTTACCGATGCCGACAACGATGATTCACAAATTGTAAAAACAGTAAAAAACAATACCAATCAATCGCTTGTTAACACCTCAATTTCAGGTAATAATCTAACTCTGTCATTTACTCCAAACTCTATCGGTCAAGCCGAAATTGTTATTGAAGCCGAATCAAACGGTAAAACCATTACCGATACTTTTAGTGTTACGATAACTAAAGATATGCCGCCTGTTGTGGCAATTCCAATACCGAATATTCTAGTTAAAGAAAACTCTGCTGATTCAGTAATTTCATTAACAAATGTATTTACCGATGCCGACAACGATGATTCGCAAATTGTAAAAACAGTAAAAAGCAATACCAATCAATCGCTTGTTAATACCTCAATTTCAGGTAATAATCTAACTCTGTCATTTACTCCAAACTCTATCGGTCAAGCCGAAATTGTTATTGAAGCGGTATCGAACGGTAAAACAGTAACCGATACTTTTAATGTTACAGTAACCAAAGAATCTTTATTGGCAGTAGTAAATCCGATACCTGATATTTCAGTTAAGGAAAATTCAGCCGATACAACAATATCTTTAGTTAATGTATTTACCTATACAGGTAAAAATAATTTACAAATTATAAAAACAGTGAAAAGCAATTCTAACCAATCACTTGTTAATACCTCAATTTCAGGTAATAATTTAACTCTATCGTTTGCCGCTAACTCTCACGGTCAAGCCGAAATTGTTAT
>Ga0256845_1002231_pt1 | contig 14299 bp, 10 predicted proteins | sample RiftiametaG_FD_189101 | JGI IMG/M metagenome (GOLD analysis project Ga0256845, IMG submission 189101) | Tube worm associated microbial communities from hydrothermal vent at the East Pacific Rise, Pacific Ocean - Riftia | ecosystem: Host-associated > Annelida > Integument > Unclassified ...
AGGCTGTATTAAAATATTCTAGTTTAAAGTTAACAATTGTTTCTGGATTTGGATTTTTTGAATACTCTTCTATCCAATCTAAAATAGGATTATAGAAATCTATTGCATTTTCGGGCAATGACCTGTATGAGAATTCAAATATATTGTTGTTGCTATCAAGAGTAACATTAGGTGTGTCGCTAGTTTTTACAATTTTTAAAATATCCATACTTCCAAATAATTTATGCAAATATATTAACTATAATTTAATTTGCAGTGCAAAGAATTGATATTTCTTGTTAATTGGTTTAAAATAGTACGATAATTTATTTGTACTTTTAATTCTTAGGTCGATTATTCCTAAACCTGTTTTTTTATCATCGTTAATTTTAAAATCCATAAGACTTGAAGCGTAATAATCCTGTAGTTCGGTATCACTCAGTTTATTAACACACTTTAGTTTTTCTTTTAAATCATCAACTTTGTCAATTGAAATATAATTACCTGTATTAAGTAAGTATTCTCCGTTTTTTTGACTTATGAAGAAAATTCCTGGATTTCCGCCTTCGTGATTAGTTGGGTTATTTCCATGTTTTACAATGTTTTGAAGCATTTCTAAAACAATATAAAACATCTTGTTTTTCATATCTGGGATATCAGACATATGCCCCTCAATGGTATGCAATAAACCCATTAAACTTTCTTGGTTTAGCATTCCATTATATATCAATCTAATATCTTCAATATTTAATGTGTTATGAATTTCTACAATATTATCTAAAGATTCTTTAGCAATTTTATTAAATTCATTTTCATCATTTGTTAATGATGGTATTGTATGTAAATAAAAATAGGTATTAATGTCATCAATATCTATAAATCGATAACTAAGTTTGTTGCCAGATTTTCTGGCCATATCTATTAATCCAAGACCGGCTCCGCCTTTGTTAGACAGTTTGCCTTCGTTTAATACTTGTTTGTAATAAACTTTTAATTCATCTTTATCTAAACTATTTATTTTTTTAATTAGTTTACTAATTATGGGTATACTTGTTTTTTCGGTTGAGTTTCCAGTAGTAATATAATAACGTTCTTCTGTTCTTTTAATTACAAATAGTCCTAAGTTATCGTTGTCTATTATTTTTTTCTCGTTTTGGTGACGCGTAACATTTTGTAGGCCTTCAACCATTATAGCATAAACTCTTTTCTTCATTTTAGAAGATTGTTCTTCGTTTTGAAGATTGGTTTCAGTTAATGCTAATATACTATCTGTTATTTGTTGATTAAATATGCCTCTATAAATATAACTTAGGTTATCTTTTTGCATTGCATCAAACAACGATAATGAAAAATCTAGATTTGCAAATTTATTTTCTGCCATTTTTGTTTTTTCCTATTTTCTGTAAAAATAGCATATTCATCTTTTATAATCAAATAATTGACATAAATATTTAATAATTACGTGCTTTTTTTTCAAAAATAGTATTAAAAAAGAGTTTTTTCTCTTAAAAACTTGTATTCATAGCTTCTACAGGATTAAGTTTTGATGCAGATCTTGCAGGTGCAAAGCCAGATATTATCCCTATTGCTATTGATATTAATATACCTGTTGATATATTTGTGAAAGACATTGAAAATTTCATTCCTTCCATAATATTATTCGCTATTAATGAACCAAGCCATATTAATAAAAGCCCTATAATACCTCCAACTAAAGACAGAATAACAGATTCAGATAAGAATTGAAATAAAATAAAAAAGTTTTTAGCTCCTAATGATTTTTGAATTCCTATAATTTTTGTTCTTTCTTTTACAGATACAAACATTATATTAGCTATACCAAATCCTCCAACCAATATCGAAAAGCCTCCTATAATTAGTCCTATCAAATCAATCATTCCGAAAATACTTTCAAAACCTTTTGTTATCATGCTAGACCTGTTAAGTGCAAAATTATCTTCAGATTTTGGTTTTAATCTTCGTATCGATCTCATTGTTCCTTCAAGTTCATCTATTAATAAATCTAAACTAATATTTTGCTTAGATTTTATCATTATTTGAGGTCTTAGACTTTCCTTTTTTATATCTACAGCATTTTTTATACAATTTATAGGTACTAATACAGAATTATCTGAAGATTGCCCAAACATATCCTCACCTTCTTTTTTAAACACACCTATAATAGTCAATTTATCTCCTTTTATTTTTACTTTTTTTCCTATTGCCGATTCATTTCCAAAAATCTCAGATGCTGTTTTAGAACCAAGTATAATTTTATTTGCACCAGATATTGCTTCATAATCAGTAAAATACCTACCTGCTGCTAATTCAAAATTTCTTACTTTATTATAATTATTTGTAGCACCTATTAAGCTTATATTGTTTATTGATATATCTTCGTAATTCACAGAAACATTAGATGTTACCATAAATACAACAGCTTCAGCATATTTTAGTTTTTTTTCTAATATTTCATTTTCTTTTAGTGTTGGTACAGGTCTATTCACAAATTTCCACCAAGGATAATCTCTTTTTCCCATAATCCAAGGCCATTTTCCAACATAAACAACATTATCACCAAGTTTTCCGATACTAGTTTTTATTGAATCTTCTAAAGAATCTAAAACTGTAAATACCGAAATAATTGCAAAAATGCCAATAGTAATCCCCAATAAAGATAAAAATGTCCTTAGTTTATTTAGCACCAATGCACTAATTGCAAAATATAGACTCTCTTTTAATAAACGTAAAATTATCATTAATGTATTTTTCAGGTATCAAAACTAATAAATATTTTAACAGTATTCCTAACAAACATCAAAAGAATTAAATGCCTCTTCAATATGTTCGATATTATTGTTTGAAATAAAAATTAAATCAAAACGTATTTCTTTTGTAATATTATGTTTCTCAATATATGCTTCTGTTGCTTCTATTAAATACCGTTTCTTTTTATTTGTGATAACTGTTGTAATATCATCAAAAAAATCTGAGCTTCTTGTTTTCACCTCAATAACAACTATATAATCATTTAATTCTGCAATAATATCAATTTCTTTATGGTTGTATCTCCAATTTAACTCTAAAATTTTATATGAATTTGAAACCAAAAAATGCCTTGCTCTTTCTTCACCTTCTTCACCTAATTTATTGTGTTCGCTCATAGTTTTTTTATTTTATTTAACTTTTTTTTTGAAAGTTGAAAATTGTTTATTACTTTTATTAAAATATTTTGATTAATTATCAGTATTTAATAATGTTTAAAATTTGTACCAAATATACAATTATTTTTTTCTTATTTAGTTTTTCTTTATTTGCTCAGAATGGGCCAAATGAACAAAATCTTAATAATAAAAGTATTAGTAATCAAAAATTTGAAGGTATTATTGTTTTTGAACAACAAACATTTGTTGACACACTTCAATATACCTATTATATAAAGGGTAATTTGATAAAATTAATAGTAAATGAAGATTGCAGTGCTTGTGTAATTGGCGACGAAGCTATGATTTTTGATATAAAAAACAAAACTATTACAGCTTTAAAACCTTCGGTACATATGTATAAAGATATACCTATTAAACCCTATATAAAAACAGAAAATAATGATTTCATTATAACTCAAAACCCTAGAAACTATAAAAAAATAAATGGTTATAAATGTATTCAATGGCGTGTTAAAAACACAAAAGAGAATACTGAAATTTCTTATTGGGTTGCAAAAGGAAATTTCGATTTTTTTGTTGATTTCCTAAAACTTTGGAATAGAACAGAAAAACAATCTAGATATTATCTCCAAGTACCTAATTCTAAAGGCTATTTTCCAATGTTATCTGTTGAAAGAACAACTCTTAGAGAAAAAAGAATGCAACTGCAAATTAAATCTATTCAACCAACAGAGCTTGATAATTCTGTTTTTGAAATACCTCCAGATTACAAAGAGCTTTAGTTTATAAACAGACATGCTCTAAGCTCATATTTCAGAATATACTCAAACCAAATAGCTTTTCGGTTTTTCTACTTTTTCTTTTTCCATTTTTATTTGCTTAAAATTGTAAGCGTAACCTAGCTATGCTTATTTAAACTCTAAAAAAGAAAAAATAAACCCGTATAAATTCCCGAAAAGCTAAATGGATTAAGTAGGATCTACTGAAAAGCTCTGAGGTGTATTAGATTAAGTGGCGTTGTAACAACTTGTTATGCGTTTCTCAGCAGACCCTAAGTATATAACAAATCTTATTTGTAGGTCATAGTGGCTTATTGTGAAAAAATAATTAGTAGAAGTTCCTTTAATTTTTCACATGCTTATTTCATAATGCTTATCTTTGTATAAAATTAAAAATATTTTTTCTTGAGAAATAAACTTGCAATATTTGAATCTTTCTTTAGAATAGTACTGTTTTGGATAATCTTTTTCTTTTTATTAAGATTAGCATTTGTGCTGTATAACTACTCTATAATATCAGTAAAAGGAGTAGGTTTTGCTGAGTTAATGAAAATATCTTGGTATGCACTTCCGCTTGACATTTCTCTTATCGGATATTTTTCTGCTTTTACTTGGCTTATTCTTAGCATACAAAGTTTTATAAATTTTAGTTTTTTCAATACAATAATTAAATCCTATAATTACATCTTAATTTTCTTAGTATCATTCGTTTATATTGGCGAAATTGGAATATATTCTGAATGGAAAACTAAACTAAATACAAAAGCATTAGAGTATCTAAAAGACCCCAGCGAGGTAATTTTTTCTAACAAAACATCGAATACTATAATACTATTTATTGTTTTAATTATATTAATTTTTATTGGCTTATACATTTTTAACAAACTGTTTTATAAATCAATAAAAGAATTAAAAACAAAATTGTTTTACAAAATCGCATTTATATCAATTATTCCTGCATTTATTTTTGTTGGCATACGTGGAGGTCTTAGCGAAATACCTATTTCGCAAAGCCAATCTTATTTTTCAAAACATGCAATTGTAAACGATATTTCGGTAAATTCAGTTTGGAATTTAATTTTTGATTTTGTTCATTCGCAACAAATTAACGATGTAAATATTTTTGAAGAATTACCCAAACAAGAGGCAGAAAATATTGTTTTAGACCTTCATAAGATAGAAAAAGACACAACAGTTTCTATAATTAGAGACAGTATAAAACCAAATATTGTAATAATTTTGTTAGAAAGTTGGAGTGCCGATTTAGTAGAATCGCTTGGCGGAATAAAAGGAATTACACCAAATTTCAGAAAGCTAGAAAAAGAGGGTTTATTATTTACACACACCTATTCATCGGGAAACCGTTCGCAACAAGGTATTGCTTCAATTTGGGGAGGTTTTCCGGCATTGCCAATTACAACTTTAACAACAAAACCCGAAAAATTTAGAAATACTCCTACACTTACTGAAAAATTTAACGAAAACGGATATTATACTTCATTTTTTTATGGAGGAAATCTTCGTTACGGAAATATAAAAGCATATTTATATCACAATAATTTTGATATTATTAAAGAAGAAAAAGATTACGATAATTCTAATTTCGACCACGGTAAATTGGGCTATCACGACAAAGCAATGCTACTAAACTTTGTTGATGAAATAAACAAACAAAAACAAGCATTTTTTGCAAATATTTTCACGTTAAGCTCTCATTCGCCGTACGATATGCAAGTTGATACAACAATAAATTTTCACGATAGCGAAAATGAATTTTTAAACTCGGCACATTACACCGACGAAGCTTTAGCCCTGTTTTTTGAAAAAGCAAAAAAACAAAATTGGTATAAAAACACTCTGTTTATTTTGGTTGCCGACCATTCGCACAACACATATCGACACTGGGAAATAAGCCAAAAAGAATATCGCCATATTCCAATGATGTTTTTGGGTGGTGCATTAAAGCAAGAATACAAAGGAACAACTTACAACAAAGTTTGCTCACAAACAGATTTAACAAAAACACTGCTAAATCAACTTGGCTTTAACTCCAACGAGTTTAAGTTGAGTAAAGATTTATTCAATCCTTATACTCCGGAATTTGCTTATTTTGAACTAAATCAAGGTTTTGGGTGGATTAGAAACGATGGTTATTTATCTTATGATAAATTTAGCAAACAATTTTTTAATAAAACTTATACAGATAGTTTACTTTTACAAAAAAGATTAACAGAAGGGCAAGCTTACTTGCAAATATTATTTCAAGAATATATTGATTATTAATGTGATATGATAAGGTATATCCAAAAAGAATGGGAAAAAAATAGTTTAAGAGTGATACTTGTTATTGCTTTTGTGCTTAGGTTAATTTCAGTATTTTTCTCGAAAGGCTACGGAATGCACGACGACCATTTTCTAATAATAGAATCGTCTCAATCTTGGGTTGACGGATACGACTACAATTATTGGTTACCTTGGAATCAAGGCAGCAACCCTATCCCACAAGGGCATAGCTTTTTTTATATAGGCATACATTATCTTATCTTTTTGTTTTTTAAATTTATTGGAATTATCGACCCTAATATTAAAATGCTGTTAATAAGGTTTTTTCACGCAGTATATTCTCTTTTAGTTATTTCATTATCGTATAAAATAACAACAAAACTTTCTAATAAAAAAAATGCAGATATAGTTGGTTTAATAATATCTTTTTTATGGATGATGCCGTTTTTTAGCGTAAGAAATCTTGTAGAAATGGTTGCAATTCCACCGCTTTTGGCAAGTATTTGGATAATTATAAAAACTGATAAACCAAGTCTAAAACAATATCTTATTTCTGGGTTGATTGGTGGATTAGCATTTTCTATAAGATACCAAACAGGATTGTTTTTAGGAGGAATGGGTTTAGTGCTATTATATCAAAAACAGTTTAAACAAGCAATTGTATATGGCATTTCTGTTATTATTTCAATCTCAATTTTTCAAGGAGGAATAGACATGTTTATCTGGCATAAACCTTTTGCCGAATTAACAGAATATGTTAGATATAATATAGCTAATAAAAATGATTATCTTTCTAAACCTTGGTATTTTTATATTTTATTATTATTAGGAGTTTTTGTGCCTCCGTATAGTATTATGCTTTTTCTTGGCTTTTTTAATACAAAAAAGAAATATCTATTAGTTTTTGTGCCAACACTTATTTTTTTAATATTTCATTCTTATTTTCCAAACAAACAAGAGCGTTTTATTTTTTCTGTACTTCCGTTATATCTGCTTCTTGGTGTAATTGGAATAAATAATTTTATCGAAAACAGAAAAAATAATAAAGTATATAAATCTATTTACAAATATAGTTTTATATTTTTCTTGATAATAAATTTTATACTATTATCCTTTGCAACAACAACTTACTCTAAAAAAGCAAGAGTAGAGGCAATGTATTATTTATATAAAAAACAGGCAAAAGGCGATATTCTTTACGAAGGAACAAATAAAGACGGGTCTAAACTTTTACCACAATTTTATAGTGGCAAATGGCGACATATCTATCATATAGATAATGAGAATAATTATAATACTTACGAAAATATGCCCGATTCTGTGAAACCCAATTTTAAATATTTTTTATTTTATGGCAACGATAATTTAAAAGCACGAACAAAACGAGTAGAAAATATTTTTGGTAAAATAGATTTAGAATATAAATCGGCACCCGGTTTTGTAGATTGGTTGCTTTATACAATAAACCCTAACAACTCTAACGATACAATTTTTATTTATTCGCCAATACAAAAACAAACAATTATAAAAAACAAATAAAAATAAGTATCTTGCGAGGTTAAAAGCATTTTATAATTAATGGCAAAAAAGAAAAAAGAAGACGAAACAAAAGACAAAACAGGAGAATACTTTTCTAAAGTAACTTCTTTTGTTAAAGATGAAAGAACTGTATTTTTTACGGGGCTTTTTCTTGTTTTTTTAACAATTTACTTATTACTTGCATTTGTTTCTTTCCTATTTACTTGGAAAGCAGATAATATTGAATGGATAAGTATTTTTTCGAGTAGTGATATTATTGTTGATAATTTTGGAGGAAAACTAGGTGCTGCACTTGCAAATAAATTTATATATCAATGGTTTGGAATACCATCTTTTGGATTTATTTTTTTACTCTTAGTGATAGCCGCAAAAATGATTGGCTACAAAATATTACCTTTAAATAAAACTTTAAGATATAGCGTTATAGCTATTCTTTGGCTATCAATTCTTTTTGGTTCAATTGATATTTTAATGGGTAATAGCAATTTTCTTTTAGGTGGTGCTCACGGGTATTTTATAAGCAAATGGTTAAATTCTTTTGCCGGAAAAACAGGAACAATTTTTATTTTGGCAATTGTTTTTATTGGTATGGTATTATTTAATTTCCCAGTTCTAATATCAAAAATTAAAAATATTATTGGCTTAGGAAATCAAGAAATTAATACCGAAGAAAACAAAGAAGATTTAATTGACGAAACAAAAGAAGAAATAGCTAATATTGTTGATTTACAAGACGATACAAAAACTACAGAATCAAACAATATTGAATTGGAACTAAACACCGAAGAAACACTTGCCAACACAAAAGAAGACACAAATATTGATGAAGATTTTGAAGTAAACAAAGCAACAGAAGATGAAGTTATCGAAACTCCTGACACTACAACAGAAGAACTAAGCGAAGATTTTGTTGTAGAAAGAACCGAAGATGACGCACAAGACGAAGGCGATTTTAGTAACGAAGAAGTTGGCGATTACGACCCTACACTCGATTTGTCGAATTACAAAATGCCTTTAATTGAATTTTTAGAAGACCACGATGCAGGAAACACAGAGGTAACACCCGAAGAACTTAATGCCAACAAAGATAAAATTGTTGAAACATTAAAAAACTACAAAATTGAAATAGTTAAAATTAAAGCCACAATAGGGCCTACAGTTACACTCTATGAAATTGTACCAGCACCAGGTGTTAGAATATCAAAAATTAAAAATCTTGAAGATGATATTGCACTAAGCTTGGCTGCTCTCGGAATTCGTATAATTGCACCTATGCCAGGTAGAGGCACTGTTGGAATTGAAGTGCCAAACACAAATCCCGAAATTGTTTCGATGAAAAAAGTAGTTCTATCTAAAAAATTTCAAGAAACAAAATACGATTTACCCGTTGTGTTAGGTAAAACAATTTCTAACGAAACATTTGTTTTTGATTTAGCAAAATCGCCACATATGCTCGTTGCAGGTGCTACCGGACAAGGAAAATCTGTAGGTATAAATGCAATTCTTACATCTTTGCTTTACAAAAAACACCCATCGCAATTAAAATTTGTATTAATTGACCCGAAAATGGTTGAACTTTCGATTTATTCTAAAATTGAAAAACATTATTTAGCAAAACTACCCGATGAAGAAGAACCAATAATTACTGATGTAAAAAAAGTTATTTATACATTAAATTCTTTGGCAATTGAAATGGACGAACGCTATAAACTGCTTAAAGCTGTTGATGCACGTAACATTAAAGAATATAATGCTAAATTTATTAAACGCCAATTAAACCCTAATAAAGGACACAAATTTTTACCATATATTGTATTAATTATTGATGAATTTGCCGATTTAATTATGACTGCCGGTAAAGAAATTGAAACCCCTATTGCACGTATCGCCCAAAAAGCTCGTGCTATCGGAATACATATGATTGTTGCAACACAACGACCATCAACAAATATTATTACAGGTGTTATAAAAGCAAATTTCCCTGCACGAATGGCCTTTAAAGTTTCTTCTATGATTGACTCTAGAACAATTTTAGACAGCCCCGGAGCAAATAACCTTATCGGACGTGGAGATTTGCTAATAACCGAAGGAAACGACCTAGTGCGTGTACAGTGTGCATTTGTTGATACTCCCGAGGTAGATAAAATCACAAAATTTATAGCCGGACAACAAGGCTATCCTATGGCATTTGAACTGCCCGAAGTTGCCGAAGAAAACGAAGGAGGAATTGGCGAAGTTGACACAAAAGACCGTGATACTTTGTTTGAAGAAGCTGCAAGATTAATTGTATCATCGCAACAAGGTTCTACTTCTAGTATTCAAAGAAAATTCTCTATCGGTTATAACCGTGCAGGAAGAATAATGGATCAATTAGAAGCTCTTGGCGTAGTTGGTCCATACCAAGGAAGCAAACCAAGACAAGTGCTGTATCCCGACGAATATTCTTTGGAACAGTTTTTGAATGGCTTATAAGAATTATTATAAAATTAGAAATATAAATCATTAGATATGAGAAATTTATTATTATTGTTAGCTGTGTTTTTAGGTTTAAATATAAATGCCCAAACAGCAGAAAACAAAGCAAAAGCAAAAAAAATATTAGATAAAGTTTCGGCTACAACAAAAGCTTTTACTACAATTGATGCCCAATTTACTTTTGAGTTAAACAATCAACAGCAAAATATTAAAGAAAAAGCGGTTGGCTCAATACAAATAAAAGGAAGTAAATATCAATTAAAATTGATGGGAACTACTACATTTTGCAATGGAAAAACTATTTGGACTGTTTTAGACGATGACGAAGAAGTAAACATCTCTGATGTTGACCCAAGCGATGACAAAACACTAAATCCTGCACAAGTTTTTACAATGTACGAAAAAGGATTTAAATATTTTTTCTTAAAAGAAATTTTTGAAGATACTAGAGCACTTTATGTTATAGACCTAATTCCCGAAAATCCTGATAGCGAATTTTCTCGTATAAGATTAAAAATAGACAAAGTTAAACACACAGTTTACTCTATGCAACGATTTGGTAATGACGGTAATATCTATACAATAAAAATAAAAAAATATACTACAAATACATCAATGCCTGATGCCATGTTTGTTTTTAACAAAGCAAAATATCCTGATTTTGATATTATTGATAATAGATAATTACATTATAAATTTATGAAAAAAATAAACTTTCTTGTTTTATTTCTTCTTATTTTTTCCACAAGTATATTGGCTCAAAATAAACAAGATACACTTGTGCAAAATAAATCTGAACAAGACACTATAACACAAAAAGAGAATATTAAAAAAGGTTTTTCTTTTGGAGCTGTTCCTGCATTATCTTACGATTCTGATTTAGGATTTCTTTATGGTATTATATTCAATGTATTTCATTTTGGAGATGGAAGTAATTATCCAAATTACGACCACTCCTTATATTTTGAATGGTCTAGAACAACAAAAGGTTCAGGGAAAAATCAAATAATTTTTGATTCTAAAAAATTATTGCCGGGAATTAGAACAACCGTTGAATTATCTTATTTAACAGAAAAAACATTAGATTTTTATGGTTTCAACGGAAGTAATGCAATGCTTGTTAAACAATATACCGACGAAACAAACCAAGAGTATAAATCTCGTTTGTATTATCGCCATGATAGAAAATATTTACTTGCAAGATTCGACTTTCAAGGAAATTTAATGACAGAGAAACTACGTTGGATGGCAGGTTATTCGCATGTTAGAAATTATGCCGAAACCATTGATGTGGATAATCTAAACAAAGGAAAAACTGAAGATACATTGCCTCATGTAAACACTCTATACGATGATTATATTAAATGGGGTGTAATACCCGAAAATGAAAAAGATGGTGGTGTAGAAAACCAAATTAAACTAGGTGTAATTTATGATACTAGAGATAATGAAGCAAATCCTATGAAAGGTATTTGGGAAGAAGTTATGCTTGTAACAGTGCCTTCGTTTTTAGGAAATGAACACCATTATACTAAATTGGTTTTAACTCATCGCCAGTATATTACGCTAATAAAAAAGAAAATGAATTTTGTATATCGATTAAGTTATCAGCCAAAAATATCTGGTGAGATTCCATTTTATTCATTACCATTTACTCAAAGCACATTTAGAGTGAGAGATGGATTAGGTGGTTCTAAAACACTTAGAGGTATTTATCGTAACAGAATTGTAGGCGACGATTTTCTTTTCGCAAACATAGAAGTACGTTGGAAATTTATAGAAACTGTTATTGCAAAACAAAACCTTTACATTGCATTTTTTCCATATCTTGATGCCGGAATGCTTACAAAAAACCATGATATTGATATTTCTAATGTTCCTGATGACAGATTAAATGAATTTGGTACAGGAAAAGACAATCTACATTTATCTTATGGTGCGGGTTTGGCTTTTGCTTTAAATCACAACTTTATTGTTAATGTTACTTATGGATTATCTAATACAGTTAATGATGGAAGAAATAGTTTGTATGTTACGTTAAACTTTTTGTTTTGATAAACTTTTTTAGCTTAAGCTTTTTTTAATCTGTTAAAAAATGTGCTGCAACAAGCATTGCTACCAAAACCAATATACCCCCAAAAATATACTGAGTAACTTGGCTGTTACGTTTCTTTTTTTCAATTATATGATCGCTAATTATTGCTTTTATTTGATTGTTGAAACGCAAAAAAGAATTTTCGTTTTTCTTTATAAAAGTTCTAGCACCCAACTCAATAGATTTTTCTGCTAAATTAATATCAGAAACTCCCGAATGCATTATTACATGAACATTAGGATTAATTTCTTTGGTATATTTTAAAATCTCCATACCATTTCTTGCCTCTTTATTAGCCTTGTTTTTAAGTTGATAATCTAACAAAAGAATACATAATTTTTTCTTGCTAGGAGGATTTTTAATAAAATGATCTAGAAAATCTTCTCCACTTTCGAAAGTAAATAATTTATATTTTGTTGATGTTTCAAATTTATGACGTAGTATTCTTAGTAATAAATTATCATCATCAACAATATAAATCTGAACATTATGGTCTTTAAATTCTATCATTTATGAGTTTTGAAATATTATCAAAAGTAAAAAATATTTAAGTTTAATGAAATGAATATCGATTAAATCTGAAATATTATTTAAAAAATAATATTTATTGACTATCACAAACATACTAAAAGGGTATGTTTTGTTGGTTTAGTTAGGGTCTGCTAAGAAACACTAAACAAGGATGTGAACAAAAAGCCACACCCTTGTATTTTATAAAAATCGACCGCTACGCGGAAATAAACAAATAATACAAAGGGCAAAAAAACCCTTTGTAAATAAACAAATAATCTAATCCCTAACACAACGGACAGAGAAGCCGTTCGACTTATTGTCGTTGTAGCGGTTAACTTCTGCGTTATAGTAATTCAGGTAGCGGTAGTAGGCGTAGTTACTATTGTCCTCGGTAGCAGACCACCAGTAGCCTTTGTTACCTAAATTATTGAAATCGCCATCGTAGTGGCGGAGGCCACTCGGAAGAGCGGAAAATCCACTGCTATTATCAGCTCCTGTGTTTGGACTGTTCCAATGTGTTGTACCTATTTCTTTCATTTTTCCTCCTGCTACACTTGTTCCGCCAAGATAGTTTGTTAATGTTGTCCACTCAGCATCGGTAGGTAAGTGCCAACCATCGGGGCAAACACCTTGGTTTGCGGTATTGTCTCTTGCCCAATTATCGCCAATAGCTGCTGCATAAGTATATAATGCTCCGTATGTTGTTGCATTAGCAGAACTATTATCATAATAAGAATAAGCATCAGATGTATTATCATCGGCTAAATTGCCCCAAACAGTATTATCGGTTACCAAAGGTATAGCATCGCCATTGGGATAATGCGTTACTTTTAGGTTCTCTGCCATCCATTCTTGTCCTCCTATTATTATACTTGTATAGTTGTTCCCATCGTAATCGGTTAAGCCTGCCCCTGCCTCGTCTTGTGCAAAAATAATTTCAATAGAATCTTCACTGATATTACAAATTGTTGTAATAGTCCAATGTAAATTATAATATTCTTGTAATTGTCCTGTAAATGTTGTTGTAGGGTTAGTAGCATCTGCAAAGCTCCCACCAGTACCACTTACAATAACCCATAAACCTGTACCATGAGTTAATTCTGGCATATTAGCTTCAAGTGTAGTTGTTATAGTACCGTCGTTAAAAATCTGAGAAGAACCTGCGTTTGCGAATGTTGGCTGTGGCCAACAAGTTGCAGAAAAACATTGCCAATTTGTACCATCAAAAACCTGATAAAGCAATTCTGTATTATTAAATACAACATCACCTTGTATCGGGGTAAGTGTATCTATTTCTACATTAGTATAAATAGGAATATTTCCACTACCACCTGCTGGCAAACTTACAGTATTACCATTGCTTATACTTAATTGATTACCAGATATACTTAAATCTTGTATCTCATTAGTAACACTTCCATCTATTTCTGTTGTGAGATAATTTTGTAGGTCTATTATCTGACCTTCTG
>Ga0256845_1002232_pt1 | contig 14285 bp, 15 predicted proteins | sample RiftiametaG_FD_189101 | JGI IMG/M metagenome (GOLD analysis project Ga0256845, IMG submission 189101) | Tube worm associated microbial communities from hydrothermal vent at the East Pacific Rise, Pacific Ocean - Riftia | ecosystem: Host-associated > Annelida > Integument > Unclassified ...
CCAACCCGTACAAGGGGTGTTGTTGAAAAATGCAATCTTTGTGCTGAACGACTGGCAAAGGGCAAACAACCTTATTGTGTTGAAGTATCTGATGGCGCAATAATTGTTGGAGATCTTGAAGATTCTGAGTCTGATATCAGGAAACTTCTTGATAAAAACTTTACAATCCGACGTAAACAGGAGCTTGGTACTGAACCTTCTGTTTACTATATAATGTAAGAGAGGCGAGTATGCTTGAAATAGCTATTAAAGGAAGTAAAAAATACTGGATATGGCTGACTATTCTACTCGTCATTATAGCGGTGGGAGTTGCCGCCTATATTGACCAGTTTTTAAATGGTCTTATGATTACAGGTATGAGTCGTGACGTTTCCTGGGGATTTTATATTGCAAATTTCACATACCTTGTTGGAGTTGCAGCTGGTGGTGTAATGGTTGTAATACCATTTTATCTTCATGATTATGAAAAATTCCATAGAATAACAATACTTGGTGAATTTCTTGCTGTTGCAGCTTTAGTAATGTGTTTGCTGCTCATCATAGTTGACCTGGGGCAACCCATACGTGCATTAAATGTACTTTTGCACCCCTCACCAAAATCAATATTATTTTATGATATGCTTGTACTTAATGGATATCTTTTCTTAAATATTGTGATAGGTTGGAAAGTCCTTGAAGCTGAAAGAAATCAAATCAGACCACCTGCCTGGACTTATCCTTTGATTTATCTTTCCATTCCATTTGCAATTGGCATCCATACTGTTACAGCATTTTTATATTGCGGACTACCTGGTAGAGGATTCTGGCTTACAGCAATACTTGCACCAAGATTCCTTGCATCTGCATTTGCAGCAGGTCCATCTGTATTAATTCTGCTTTGCTATATTGTTAAAAAACTCACAAAATTCGACCCGGGCTGGGATGCAATACAGACATTATCAAAAATAATCTGTTATGCTCTTATTTCCAATGTATTCTTCTTTTTATGTGAAGTTTTTGTAGTATATTACAGCAATATTCCTGGACATGAGACACATCTTGACTACTTGTTTTTCGGTCTCCACGGCTATAATGCTCTGGTACCATGGATGTGGTCATCAATCACTCTTATGTTCATCGGTATTATTCTCCTTGTCGTTCCATGGCTCAGAAATAATAAATTTCTTCTGCCTTTTACATGTATAATGGTTATAATAGGCACATGGATTGATAAAAGCCTTGGCATGATCTCAGGTGGTTTTGTACCATCACCCCTGCATCATGTCACAGAATATGTACCTACTTTGCAGGAGTTTATCATTGCCATTGGAATTTTTGCTTTGGGACTTTTTATTCTTACTATTCTTTATAAACTTGCAACCACTGTTAAAGAAGAAGTTCGGGGATAGGCAATACCAAGCTTAACTTCAATTTGTTTTACCGATAAAAAGGGGATTGCTTTTAAATCCCCTTTTTTTTATTATTTTATTCAATCCATGAAAACCAATAATTGCCAGATTCACTATTTTGATTCACTGCGGGATAAATTCCTTGCAGCATTATATTCAGAAAATGAGCCTGCCTTTGATCAAAGTTTTTTAACATTAAAAAAAGCATTAACCACCAATCAGACTCTTGCTGAAAATTCTCTCAAATCCCTGTACCAGATCAATACCCTTGCAAAAAAATTTAAAAAACAAAAACTTTATAAATATTTAAACAAATTTTTAAAAAAGTTCACCAGGGCTGAAATAAAAAACCCATGTATTATTGATTATGATACATGGAAAACAAATCTTGGAATTGATGATAAAACTTTAAAAATTCTTTTTTCCACAACTATCAATTTTCAACTTTCAACCGGATGCAGCAATTATTGCAGGCGCTGTAACGAGTGGGCATTGCCCGGCATAAGAAAGCATTTTTCCTTTGACGCCATAATAAAAATTTCTCAAAACCTTGCAAAACAGAATAATAAAGAATATGCATTATATTCTGCATCTGATCCCCTTGACTGGAAAGAAAAAAATAAAAATATAATTCATCTTATTAATACTCTTTCAGAAAAAAACCTTATTCCTTCCTATGGCATGCTTACAAAAGTCCCCAAAGGCAAAGAATCCATATTTAAAAAACTTATAGAACAAAAAACAGATATTTCAGCAAGTATCACATCCTGTAATCGGGATCGAATCAAAAAAATAGAAAATTTACTATCCATAAAAATTGACAAACAACATGATACAGATGATCTTTTAATACCTGCTGGAAGGGATGAAGACTTTTGTACAATAAAATCTTCCATTACAGACTCTTATGGCACTGAGATAACCCCTGATGGAGCATTTATTGTTGCTCCGACTTTTACAAGCAGCTTAAACCCCACAGGTCAAAAAAGAATCCCGATAAATAAAGACACTGAATTCTTTATAGAAAAAATGCCCGGCACCAAAGGACTAAAATTTAATTATTTTGACAAATTAAAAGTGATTAATAAAAATAATAAAAAATACTCTCTTTGTTTTCTTCTTGATTCTCAAATTGAAAATATCCTGCTTGATAATGGGGATTACGATCTTACCCAGCCTGGCATGATAAGTCTTAAAGAATATTTTGAAACTTTTAAACCCAAAGCCGTAAAAATCAGAAAAAATATGCTGCCTGCCATTAAAAAACGCCTTGCAGAACAATATTCACCCAAGGAATATACAAAACAATTGAAAAGCCATGAGTACGCATGTGACCAAAACCATGTTAATAAAATAAAACAGCAATCACTTAAAAGCTTTCTGGTTGCAATTAAAAATTATCTTAAAAAAAACAATTCAAAACGATTGATTATCCTTTATCTCAGACAAAAAGAAATTAATAAATCAAAAAATAATGATTTTAAATTTAATACCATTGCAAAAATAAAACAAACATTACAAAACCCGGAATCTGATACTTTTCAATTATTTACCCAGCTTATATTCATGCTCCTTAAAAATCCCGACAACTCCATTGTGAAGACTTTATTGAATTAGAATCCTGATTTATATATTTTTCCCATGGCTGATCTGTTATTGATGCTTATTTCTTGACATTTCGCGATCTCATGGATAAAAAGTAATTGGTAATAAAATTTATATACTTGCCTGTCATGCTTCAGATGATGAAATTTTGATATTAACAGGGAGCTTCCAGTCTAATGAATTCTAAAGAACTTGAACAGATAATTGAAGATGGTGAAGGCTACCTTATTGAATTTAAGGAAAAGTTATCAAATATTGATAAAGAAATGGTCTCCTTTGCAAATGGGTCCGGTGGTAGAATTTTTATTGGGATCTCCGATAGTGGTGAACAAAAGGGAATAAAAATAACCAACAAACTAAAATCTCAGACACAGGATATTGCCAACAATTGCGAGCCTGCAATTAAAATAATATTAAAAGAAGTACAGAATATACTTATTGTCCATGTCCGAAGCGGAGCAGACAAGCCATATTGTTGTTCTTCAGGATTCTATACCAGAATTGGACCCAATGCGCAAAAAATGACCCGAAATCAAATAATTGAGTTTTTTCAATCTGAAGGTAAAATAAGATATGATGAGTTAACAAACATTGATTTTAGTTACAAAAAAATTTTGATGAAAAAAAATTAAACCACTTTCTGAAAAAATCCAATATATCATTGGTTGTCTCTGTTCCAACTATTCTTCAAAATCTTGGAGTTATTGAGAGGCAAGATGGTAAGGTACTTTTCAATAATACAGGAATTCTGCTTTTTGCTAAAAATCTTGAACATATATACAGACATACAGCCATAACCTGTGTACTTTTTAAAGGTATCAATAGAGTAAATATATTGGATAGAAAAGATTTCAATGAAGATATTGTAACAAGCGTTGACAATGCAATGCTGTTTCTAAAACAGCATATTTCCATTCGCTATGAATTTGACGGCTCCCCTAAGAGAATAGAAATACCTGAGATCCCTTTTGAGGCATTGCGGGAGGCTGTTATCAATGCAGTATGCCACCGCGATTATTTTGAAAAAGGAGCAAATATCATGGTCGCAATATTTGATGACAGAGTGGAGATATCAAGCCCAGGCACCCTCGTAAAAGGTATTAATAAAAAAAACTTTGGGGAAAAAAGTATTCTGAGGAATGCTAATATTGCAAGCCTTTTTCATCGTATGGGCTATATAGAAAAAATGGGAACCGGCATTATAAGAATGCAGGATTTAATGAAAAAATCAGGTCTTACTCCTATTCAGTTTGAATTTGACGGTTTTGTTACAGCTATTTTTGAACGCCCTGCTGCTGAGGATAATATTCCCGATGATGGCAAGTTAAATGGCAAGTTAAATGGCAAGTTAAATGGCAAGTTAAATCCTGAATTAGTTGTATTGTTAGACTATATCGCAAACCACCCGGGCATACAGGCAAATGACATAGCAGTCAGCTTACAACGCCCTATTGATACAATCCATAAACAAATCAGAACATTAACAAAAAATGAATTTATTGAGCGCCGGGGCAGCAGAAAAACCGGTGGGTATTTTTCATGTTCATGAAATGCTGCTTTTGGGAATTGCTAAAGCATCTTATTTTTATCTTGACAGAATAATTACAAAACTATATAATCCGGTGTTTTATAGACTATCAATAAGCTTATACAGATATAAGAAATTATATAGTTTTTTTATAAAGGAGATATATAAGAATGTACGCAGTTATCAAGACCGGGGGTAAACAATATAAGGTTCAAGAAGGCACCATCCTCCAGGTTGAAAAATTAGATCATAAAGAAGGTGATAAGGTCGAATTCAATGATGTTTTGATGTATTCTGACGGTGAAAATGTCACTCTTGGCAGCCCTGTTCTTGACAAAGCAATTGTAAAAGCAACTATTGTAAAACAGGCAAAAGACAAAAAAGTCCTTGTTTTCAAGTACAAAAGACGTAAAGGGTACAGAAGAATGAGGGGACATAGACAAAACTTTACAGAAATCAAAATTGATTCTATCACAGCCTGATATATTTTAAGGGAGGCATAAAATGTCACATAAAAAAGCAGCTGGAAGTACTAGAAATGGTCGTGACAGTAACGCCCAGAGACGAGGCGTAAAAAAATACGGCGGACAGCAGGTCCTTGCAGGGAATATCCTTGTAAGACAGGTTGGAACATCAATCCACCCGGGTCAAAACGTTGGAATGGGCAAAGACTATACTCTTTTTTCTAAAATTGACGGCGTTGTCTCATATGAAAGACTGGGACGCAGCAGAAAAAAAGTCTCTGTTTATGAAGCGTGAAATTTGTAGATGAAGCAATAATTACCGTCCAATCCGGTAAAGGCGGAGCCGGGTGCGTTAGTTTCAGAAGAGAAAAATTCATTGAAAAAGGCGGACCCGACGGCGGCAACGGCGGCAGCGGCGGAGATGTCATACTTAAAGTAAATCCTGCAAAAAGAACTCTCTATGATTTTCGTCGTCAAAAGCTTATCAAGGCTCAGAACGGCACTCCTGGTCAAGGCAAACAAAGACATGGCAGAAATGGTGTTGATAAAATCATAGAACTGCCCCAGGGCACTGCAATTACTGATCTTGAAACCAACAAGGTCATAATAGACCTCACTGACAATAATCAATCATTTATCATTGCCCAGGGCGGCATGGGTGGAAAGGGCAATAAACACTTTTCCACATCTACCAATAGAACCCCCAGATTTGCCCAACCCGGCATGCCGGGTATTGAACTCAAAATAAAACTGGAATTAAAATTAATTGCCGATGTGGGACTGGTTGGTCTGCCCAATGCAGGCAAGTCCACTCTTATCAGCAGAATCTCAAAGGCAAGACCTAAAATTGCAGACTATCCTTTTACAACCTTGACTCCAAACCTTGGCATGGTTGAGCCGGAATTTGGAGAGCCCTTTGCTGTGGCTGATATTCCCGGACTCATAGAAGGTGCACACAAAGGAACAGGATTAGGCATACAATTTTTGAAACATGTGGAAAGGACAAAGATTCTTCTCCACATCATTGATGTCTCTCAAATCAACCCTGACAACCCTCTGTCTGAATTTAATCTCATCAACAATGAGCTTGCTAAACACAGCTCAAAGCTTGCTAAAAAAAAGCAGATAATTATTTTAAATAAAATAGATCTCACTGACTCTGATGAAAAAATCAAATTGTTTAAAAATGCATATTCAGGCTCTGAAGTTTTCCCTGTTTCTGCTGCCACAGGAAAAGGTACAAGAGAACTGATATCAACAATGGCAAAAGCATTAAATATAGAGTGAAAATGAATATAGGTCTGTTTGGCGGAACTTTTAATCCTCTGCACAATGGTCATATTGAAACAATAAAATATGTAGCGGACAAGTTTGCTTTAGAAAAAGTTATTTTTATTCCCTGCGCCATACCTCCCCATAAAACAATGACAAACCTTGCCAGTGCAGAAGACAGATTTAAGATGGTAAGCAAGGCTCTGAACAACATACCAAAACCTTATAAATTTTCTGTATCAGACATAGAACTGCAACGTAAAGGTCCTTCTTTTACAATTGATACAATAAGAGAATTTAAAAAAATATATACTAAATCTACAAAATTCTTTTTTATCATTGGATCAGATGCCTTTTTAGATATTCAGACCTGGAAAAATTTCAAAGAGATATTTAATGAACTATGTGTTATTATAATGTTACGCAATCAAACAATGGAAACAAAAAATCTCATGGAAAAAATCAGATCCTGTATTAAAACAAATATATCAAGTGATTATAAATTTAATAATAAAAACAATAGTTTTTTACATAATAATAAAAAAGAAGTTTATATTGCTGATGTCCCTAACATTGCTGTTTCTTCAACAATTATTAGAAAATACATTAAACAGGGCGTATCCATAGAACAAATAACGCCCCATGAGGTTGCAAAACAAATTTATGAAAAAGGATTATATTTATGACAATTAATAAGACTCTTGATGAGTTTTTAAAACCTATATTCTCAAGAAAGCCTGCATCTGTAATTGCTTTGGATGTACATGATTTGACATCATATACTGATAACATAATTGTTGTTACAGGCACATCAACGCGCCAGACAAAGTCAATGGCTGATCACATATATACAGATTTGAAAAAAAAGGGCAAAGAAGCCCTTGGTGTTGAAGGCATGAAACAAGGAAGTTGGGTCCTGATTGATTTTGGATGGGTTATAATTCATGTATTTGACCAGGAGACCAATGAATTATATGATCTTGGGAGCCTCTGGGCAGATGCTCCAAAAATTGATCTTACACATTTTGAATAATTCTAAAAAAGGATAAATCCCATGGCAAAAGATAAAACAGATTTAAATGTCTTGATTATTCTTGATGGCTGGGGAATCAACCCTGACAGAAAGGGAAATGCTTTTGCCCTTGCTGAAACCCCTTTTCTTGACATGCTTGAAAATCAATACCAATGTTCAAAACTTGAAAGTTCAGGCGAGGCAGTCGGGCTTCCTCCCAATACCATGGGCAACTCAGAAGTAGGTCACATGAATATCGGTGCCGGCAGAAAAGTTTTCCAGGATCTTGTTAGAATCAATCAGGCTATTTCCGATAAAACATTTTTTGAAAACACAAAATTCCTAAATCTTTTTGACAAAATAAAAGCAAAAAATGGAGCGCTCCATCTATTTGGACTTTTATCCAATGGAGGTGTTCATGGTCATATTGATCATATTTTTGCGTTAATTGATATGGCAAAAAGTTCCGGGATAAAAAACCTTTTTATCCACCCAATTATGGATGGAAGAGATACTGGTCCTAAAAGTGGTCTTAAATTTCTCCAAAGTTTACAAGACTACCTGGACAACAAACAATATGGCAGAATCGCAAGCATTGTAGGAAGATACTATGCCATGGACAGAGACACAAGATGGGACCGGGTTGAAAAAGCTTACAGGCTTTATACTGAACCTGGCTCTGATTTTGCTGATGATCCTGTTATGGTTGTAAAAAATTCCTATGAAGCAGGTAAAACAGATGAATTTATTGAGCCTGTCAGCATTCGAAATAATTCTGAAGACATTGACAATATTGTTAAAGATGATGATGGAATTATCTTTTTTAATTTCAGGGCAGATCGCGCAAAAGAAATAACCAGGGCTTTTACCCAACCTGATTTTACAGAATTTAAAAGAATTCAAATCAAGCTTGCAGGTTTTGTATGCATGACTCAATACGATGAACATTTTGATCTGCCCGCAGCTTTTGAACCTTTGGCATTAACCAATGTATTTGGTGAAGTCATAAGTAATCAAGGACTTTCACAATTAAGGCTTGCCGAGACTGAAAAATTTGCCCATGTTACATATTTTTTTAATGGCGGTAATGAAAAAATTCTTAAAAATGAAGAACGTGTGCTTATACCATCTCCAAGAGATGTTGCAACCTATGATGAAAAACCTGAAATGAGTGCTTTTAAAATTGCTGAGGCAGCCATTGAAAATATAAATAAGGATAAGTTCTCATTGATTGTTATTAATTTTGCAAATATGGATATGGTAGGACACACAGGCATACTTGACGCTGCTGTTCAGGCTTGCAAAGTTGTTGATAAGGCTTTGGAAAAAGTTGTGAAAAAAGTCTGGGAAAAGGGCGGAACTGCATTTATTACTGCTGACCATGGAAATTCCGAACAAATGATAGCAGATAATGGTGAACCCCATACTACACACACATTAAATCCTGTTAAATTTATTGCTGCCGGGGAAAAATTTAAAAAATCAAACCGGAATAATACGGAAATGTCTGACGGGATACTTGGTGATATTGCACCTACAATCCTTAAAAATATGGATATTAATATCCCGACAGAAATGACCGGACAAATATTGATTAAATTTTAATTAGAGACCCCCTGATTAAAGCTCTTTATTGCAATACCTGCATACTTTTGCACGTTTCTTTATAATCTCTGCACAATAGGGGCATTCCCTTGTAAAAAGCCGTTCATGGAGTTGTTCAACCGCTGTATCAACTCTTTCCTGCAAAACCGGTGGAAATTTATGATTGATAAAATGTTCAATTGCTTCAATTTCACCAAGTTCTTCAACCATTTCTACAGCTTTAAGACGAACCTTGCCAGGCCATTTTGAATCCAATGCCATCTTAAGCAATTCATCCCACTCTTTTGCCATATAATGATCAGTAAGCAAGGAAAACCCCTGTTTTGCCGCTTCTTTTCTGGCTTGTTGCTCTATTATGGCAGCATCGTTTAATTCCTGCCCTTTCCCACCCATGGGGCTGAATACAGGCATATACTCAAAATGTTCAGATCCTGGTTCCTGAATACATCGATATGAAGCGGCTGCCTCCATACTCTCCTGAAGATGTTCCCATCCCTTGTTATATGATCCACACTTATCGTTAAAACATACAAAAAGATATGGTGTACCCCAGCCAAGACCATCACCACAGGAAATCTGAGGTACTTCCCATAATGTCATCTCGCTTTTACAATGGGGGCATATAGGTTTGTCCATCTCAATATATTTTTTTAAAAGTTCTTCTTTTGTTTCAAACGCCATTATAATTTCTTTCCTTTATCGGTTTATCTTGTCCGAAAAAGTAAGCATCGCTGAAAATTTGTCAAACAAACCTATTGCACATTATATTTATTTACGCATCATTCAATCACTGCAAGTACGGCATCTTTAGCTACAGATTCTCCAACTTCAAAATTAATTGCTTTAACCACACCTGATTTTGGAGCAGGCAATGCGTTCTCCATTTTCATAGCTTCAATAACAACAACAATATCACCTTCATTTACAGTATCTCCAACATTTTTTTCATACCGGATAATAATACCTGGCATGGGGGATTTTAAATCTGTTCCTGACCCTGATGACACAGCAGCTGGTTTTGTTTCAGGCTTTGGAGGTGTTGATTTAGCCGGTGCAGGTGTTGCAGGAGCTGGCGGAGCTGCAGAAGGAGCCGGTGCAGCAGGAGCAGGAGGTGGCGGAACCACTAAACCCTGGGTTGGAGGAGCAGGTGGTACCTGCGCAGGCTGCTGGACCTGAGCATATGCAAGAACAGGAGCTCCTCCCACCTCATCAACGCCCACTTCAATATATTCTCCATCCACAAAAACATTAAAAGTCCGCAAATTTTCACTCTTTTCAGGAGCGTCCATTGTACAAACCTTTTCAATAAGCTCACCGCATTTTGCCTTTTTGACAAGTTCAGCTTCTTTTTCAATATCTTCCATGGTAACTGGTTTAAGTTCCGCAGGGATTTCTTCTTTACCATATTTACGTCGAAGATATTGTGTACCTGTTACAGGAAACAATGCATAAACAAGAAGATCATCATCATCAACCGCAAGGTCGCCTATTTTTTCCTTTGCTTTTTCAAGCTCCGGCGCAAGGGTCTCTGCAGGTCGACATGTTATTGGTTTGTCACCTTTATCATATCCTTTTAAAACTTTTTTCTGCACATCAGGATCAATGGGGGTAGAAGTTTTCCCATAAAGGCCATAACACAAATCTTTAACCTGGGCTGTTACCATTTTATATCGGTCATCACCCTTATCAAACAATACATTATTTACAGTCTGGGTACCAACAATCTGGCTGGTTGGAGTCACAAGAGGCACTTGACCCAATTCTTTTCTAACCCTGGGAAGTTCCTTATACACTTCATCAATTCTGTCCAGGGCATCCATTTCCCTTAATTGATTTACAAGATTTGAAAGCATTCCACCCGGAGTTTGATGAATTAAAACATTGGTATCAATAACCGACACTTTTGTATCATCTAATAAATGTTTATATTTAGGTAAAATTGTTTTTTCAAGAATTTCATTAATATCAGATAATGCTTTGACATCAAACCCGGTATCTCTGTTTGTCCCGAGCAATGTCATTACAAGGGGTTCCAAAGCAGGATGGGATGTCCTGTAAGCATAGGGAGAAAGACAGGTATCAAGGATATCCACGCCTGCTTCCACAGCTTTAAGATGTGTCATGGGTGCCATACCAGATGTGAAATGGCTGTGAAGGTGAATCAAAGGAGAGACTTCTTTTTTTAACGCCTTGATAAGCTTATATGTATCATAAGGAGCCATGAGCCCTGCCATATCTTTTACACAGATACTGTCAGCACCCATGTCCTCAAGCTCTTTTGCTTTTTTAATATAATATTCAAGATTATATACATCTCCGCCCATTCTTGGCTCTGTTAATGAATAGCATATTGTACCCTGAAAATGTTTTCCGCATTCTTTTATTACAGGGACAACAGCTTCAAAATTCCTGTAGTCGTTTAAGGCATCAAAGGTTCTGAAAATATCCATGCCATTGTCAGAAGCCCTTTTTACAAACAACTTTGCAACATCATCAGCATAATTTCTATAGCCCACAAGGTTTTGCCCGCGAAGAAGCATGGCAAAAGGAGTCTTTTTAAAATATCTTTTTAAGGTTCTAATCCTTTCAAAGGGATCTTCATTTAAAAAACGGTGCATGGTATCAAAAGTTGCACCACCCCACATCTCAACTGCCCAGAATCCTATTTCATCCATTTTTTCCGCCACAGGAATCATATCTTCTGTTCTTCCCCTGGTTGCAAAAAGTGATTGATGCCCATCTCTGAGGGATAGGTCTTCAATCATAAGCGGATTTGAAGCTTTTGGTCTGTCTTTTTCATATTGAATCCCTGTCATTTCTACACTGCCATGTTCACTCATATTTTTCTCCTGAAATTATATTTTTAAGCTTTTATTTAAAATTATCTTATTTTCATCAACACCATTGAATTTTGCTGCATCTGGGTCAATCTGCCGGCATTTGTCCAGGCATTAAAGTTTCTTGGTCCTTTGCCGGATATTTCCCTATCAGGCATTGCAAGACTTGCAGCATTATCATTTTCAAAGGATTGAGAACTATAACATGCTGCTTCTTCCATGGTTTTAATATATGTAAAGACTGCTGCGGTGGCTGCTGCAATTTTCTTTTTTTCCATTTATTATTTCCTTTTTCTATTACCTTGGTTTACATTGGAATATTACCATGTTTTTTAGCAGGTCTCATTTCACGTTTTGTGGAAAGGGCGTTTAAGGCATCAATGAGACGCGGTCTTGTTTCTGCAGGTCGTATAATCGCGTCAACATACCCCCTTTCAGCTGCACAATAAGGATTTGAAAATTTTTCTTCATATTCACCAATCAATTCTTTTCTTCTGGCACCAGGGTCATCTGCATTTTTTATTTCCTTTGCATGTATAATATTTGCAGCACCTTCAGCTCCCATAACTGCGATCTCTGCACTTGGCCATGCAAATGCCATATCAGCACCAAGATGTTTTGAACACATGGCAAGGTATGAGCCTCCATAATCTTTACGGGTTATTAATAATAGTTTGGGAACTGTTGCTTCAGAATAACACCATAACAATTTAGCACCATGCCTTATTATACCACCCCATTCCTGATTACTTCCCGGCAGGTAACCGGGCACGTCGGCAATGGTCAGCATTGGTATATTAAAAGCATCACAAAAACGTATGAATCTTGTTGCTTTATCTGATGCATCAATATCAAGACAGCCTGCCATAAATTTAGGCTGATTAGCAATTATTCCAATGGTTTTCCCATCCAGCCTTGCAAAGCAAATTACAATATTTTTTGCATAATACTGGTGGGGTTCAAAATATTCTCCATTATCAACTATTGAGACAATCACATCTTTAATATCATAGGATTGATTTGGAGAATCAGGTATCAAAGTATCAAGGTTCTCATCCATACGTGCGGGATCATCTTCAGTATCAACAAAGGGAGGATCTTCCATATTATTGGAAGGCAGATAAGACAAAAGTTTTCTGATCTGTATTAAGGCATCTTCATCAGAATCACACGCGAACTGGGCAACACCGCTTTTTTCATTATGTGTCATGGCTCCACCCAGGTCTTCAAAAGAAATTTCTTCGCCTGTAACTGCTTTTATTACATTTGGTCCTGTAATAAACATATAGCTTGATTCTTTAACCATAAATATCCAGTCGGTCATTGCAGGAGAATACACAGCTCCGCCTGCAGTGGGTCCCATGATTGCGGAAATCTGAGGAATAACGCCGGATGCTGCAGAATTTCTGAAAAATATTTCGCCATATCCTGATAATGCATCAATCCCTTCCTGAATTCTTGCTCCGCCTGAATCATTAATTCCAATAAGAGGGGCACCTGATTTCAAAGCCATATCCATAACCTTGCATATCTTTTTTGCCTGCATTTCTCCAAGACTTCCTGCCCTTGCTGTAAAATCCTGGGAATAGGCAAAGACAACTCTGCCCTCAACAAGTCCATGCCCTGTTACAACACCATCTGCAGGGATCTCAATATTTTCCATACCGAAATTTGTACACCTGTGGGTTACAAACATATCTATTTCTCTAAAAGAGCCTTTATCAAACAATAAGTCAAGGCGTTCTCGTGCATTGAGCTTACCCTTTGCCCGCCGTTTTTCAATGGCTTTTTCCCCTCCCATCTCCAAAATCTTTTTTTCATTCTCTTGTAATTTGAGAATTTTATCTGCAATTACTCCCATTTTGATCCTTTCCTTAATCTAATATAAATTACTATTATTTCTAAATTTTATTATTTTTAGTAAAACGCCATGCGCAATACCATTCAGCAGGATGCTTATCTGGCGGGCATGCAATACACTCGGTTTTTATATCCTTGTCAATTGCTCGTGCAAAATAAGCATATTCCACAAGACCACCTGATTTGCAGGGGTAATCATCAAGGTTTTTCCTTTTCCTTGCGACCTGCACTCTGCACTCGTTCATATAAAATTCAAAACTGTTTTCAGTTTCATTCACAATGGATTGTTTATTTATCATTGAATACATCCTGAACCCAAGGGCTTTTTTCAAACCAGTCAATCCTGAATTTTCCCCAAGGTTTAAAAAATCTTTTATTGAATTTGCTTCATAGGGAGAAAATTGTGCCCAGCAGGAATCGTTACAACGTTTGGCATCGTTCATACCCCTGTCAAACTCCACAGCCTGAAACCAGACCCCATCGTTTACAAGCCAATTTTTAGCAATAACTTTCATAAGTTCTGAACTTTTATCAATATCCATTCCAATAAGTGCTTCAGGCACTCCCTGTTTATGTTTAAAATTCAAGACCTTAGAAAGTTTTTCCATCTGAATCGGCAGCCCTCTATTTGTTGCTTTTAGTAAAACCTCAAGGGCCTTTTCCATACCCATCTGATGTCTTACTTCTGTAAACCAGAGGGAATAATGCACAACA
>Ga0256845_1002233_pt1 | contig 14284 bp, 11 predicted proteins | sample RiftiametaG_FD_189101 | JGI IMG/M metagenome (GOLD analysis project Ga0256845, IMG submission 189101) | Tube worm associated microbial communities from hydrothermal vent at the East Pacific Rise, Pacific Ocean - Riftia | ecosystem: Host-associated > Annelida > Integument > Unclassified ...
GTTTCAAAAACAGGAAAACTGTATAGATAAAACATGAGGGTTTAAAATAATGAAAAAGTCAAAATTAATTCACACAAATATTCCAAGGCATATTATTATTGTCACAAAGGACTATGTTCAAATTATGACCAAGGTAAATCTATTCATTTCTATTTACGGTTGTAAAACAGTAAGTCAATACATAAATACAATCCCTCTAAACCGAATAAAAAAGGAAGATGTAAATATGTTAGGATATATTATTGAAAAGGTTTGCCAAGTATATAAGATTACTAAATATGACCTTTTTGAATCTAATGAGCGTAAGGAACTAACAGAGGCAAGGCAATTACTTTGCGTTTTAATAGAAAAGCATTTGGGATTCAATAAAACTCAAATTTCAACGTATTTTAATCGTTCAAGACATTTTGCTAAAAGAATGATAGGCAAATTTCAATTGACCTTAAAAGAAAACCATGTATTAGATAAAAAAGTAATAGCAAAGTATAAAAAATTAGACCGTTTGATTACCGGATATATGGCGTTTAATCCAAAAACTGAATCATAAATAAATTATTTTTAGTAGCTAAAATTTTGTCTATTTATACAAGAAAAAAAATCTTATCTCATTTGTTTTTTAAAGCGGTCTTCGGGTCGCTTTTTTTTGTATCACATCTATTATAATTCTAAAAGGCGTGCGTCCTTGTTTATTTCCATAATTTTAACAAGACTAAGGTTCACATATTTAAAAGAGAATTGGTTAAAGAAGTATTGTAAAACTTGATATACTTAGTTAATTGTTGATGTAAAATAGTACTTACATAGACCTCTAAAAGTATTAGATTTATTTTAGTTACCATTCATTTGCAAACAAAATGACCGATAATGTGCGGTCACTTATGGAGCAAACTATAATAATTTAAGATTATTTGTATATTTAAAATGCTAAGTGACCGCAAATAAAGGGTTACTTAGCGTAATAGCTCTATTTTTTGATTCTCTTATTGAATTAATACATTAAATGACCTCATTATAGGGGGCACTTATCAAGCAAACTATAACAATCAAAGTTATTTGGATATTTAAAATGTTAAATGACCCTAAATAGGCGGTCATTTAACATAATAACTTCATGGGGTCTTGCCCTGATATAGCTTTATATATTTAACATTTATTTACTTCTTAATCCTACTATTGTTTTATAACCAAAATCAACCCTAAAATACCTTTACATTAGGTTTTTCCTTAGAATAGTTTTTCCATTTTTTGTTATTTCTCCATTGTATTGATGAGCTTGGTCTTGCATTAGGTGATTACAGCTTGTATAATCTCTAATTCTGTTGTTTTCTTAATAGCGATTTTTCAAATTTATTATCAATTAGAAATTGCCTCAATTGAAGTACATACAACTTTCCTTAACTAATGCACTGAAATAAATTTTCTATTTATTCGATATTCTCCTGTATCCCTATTGTTTACAAAGAATACCTTAAATAATTTATGATACTTCTTTACATAATAAGATAATTGATTTTTTCCGTCCACCACGATAAATGGTAATACTTGAAATTTATATTTAAATAACAAACTATCCATTGTAATTGTGTAACATAAAATTACTATATTTATTGAATATTTACCAAAACTGTTACATAATTATTAACTTTATTTGGTTCTTGTATGCAAGCAAAGAATAAAATTGAGAATTCAAAAATATGGAAGAGAATACCACAAAGATAATTATTGGAATAATAGCACTAATTACTGCCCTGATAGGTGGTGCATTGTACTCTAAAAAAAGAACTAATAAAGTAACGCAATCTAACATTAAGATAAAGGGGAAAAAAAACAAAATTGTTGGTGGAGATAATAACTCTAATTAAAAATGCTTAATAGAACTAGTCAAGAAAATATTGAAATTGAAGGAAATAACAATAAAGTTATTGCTGGTGATGACAATTCTACCACAAATATCATTACTTCTTCTAACAGTAAACTGTCATCTCTATTTGAAAAATTAAAAGAAAAATTTGAAAATGAAGATAAAATAACTGAAATATCAAAAAACCTAAAGAGATATACGAATAGACGTGATACAATTGGACTAGAACAAAAACTAAAAGATGCAAAAAAAGATTATTTATATCACGATTTTTCTTGGTGTAAACAAGAATTTCATAAAAAACTACTTCTTTATCAAAATTACGAACCTGCTCAAGAAATTTTCGCCTTCATATTAGCCATTGTATTAGAAAAATCTAGAAACATAATAAATCCAATGATTAGAGACAATAAACCCGAAAGTGAAATTCTTGGGGAAATTTCTTCTAAAATTACAAATCCTATAATGACTTTAATTGAATCAGAAGGCTGTTATGATATAATGGGACTTTCAAGTACAGAAATTGAAGGGATGTTTCATTATTTAACTGGAAATTGCCATATTAACTGGAAACTATGATTGTATATCAAAAATCTTTTGACTTATATCATACTGTTTACAGAATGATAAAACTTTTAGCTCATTTCAAAGAAGATGGAGTTATAGAAATAGATAGACTTAGAATTTGGGACTATTATTTACTCTATCCAAATAAAATGAAAGAAATTACTCTAAAGCGAGAAGAACAAGACATTAAAAAAATAATAAAGCAATTTATTGTTAGACCTGAAAACACATATGAAAAAGTATTAAATGACAGGAAAATTTTTGAAAAAATAAAACCTTATCAATTGACCGCAATTAAATGCTTAGCTTCTTATGGTATTATCAACAAGGATTATCTAACCAATAATAGGATTACTTCAATTTCAAAAGGAATTTTTGATAAATATTCTGACGATTTTAAAAACTTAAGTATTCAAGAAGAAAATACAATTAAGTTATTGACTTCTCATTTTTATAAAATACCATTAACTGGTATTAATGGATTAAAAAGTAAAACTCAATTACTAGAAAGCAAGTATGATGCACAATAATTTATTTTTAAATAAGATGGTAGTTTATACCAATGATGGTAAAATTGCTTACAATGAAGCATTTCATAAAGGAATTAATATTATTAGAGGGGATAATAGTAGTGGTAAATCTACAATAACTCATTTTATTTTTTACGTTTTAGGTGGAGCTTTTAATGACTGGGTAAAAGAAGCAAAAAAATGTTCTTTAGTCATTGCTGAAGTAGAAATGAATGGTGCAACTATTACTATTAAAAGAAATATTAAAATTAGTGAAAAAACAAAAAAAGCAAATGATAAAGAATCAATGTTTTTTTATTGGGGGAGCTTTGAGGAAGCTGAAAAAAATAATGAATGGCAAAAATTCAGTTTCAACACTTTTGAAAATAGAAAGAGCTATTCAAATGTAATATTTGACAATTTAGATTTACCAATCGTAAAAGGGGAAAATAACATAACATTTCATCAAATCTTGAGGTTACTTTATGTTGACCAAGAATCACCAACAAGCTCTCTATTTTTATATGAACAATTTGATTCTAGTTTGACTAGAGAAACGGTTTCAGACTTATTAATGGGTGTTTACAACCAAGAACTTTATGATAAAAAACAGAGAAAAGTCAATGCAGATAAAGAATTAGATGATACAAAAAGGGAAATTAAAATAATCAAAAAATTCATTTCAAACCCGCTTGATTTAATACCAACCAATATTAAAACCGCTATACAAAATAAAGAGAAAGAAATCTCAGTATTAGAAACAAAAATCATTGAATTAAAAGAGCAGACTAAAAAAGTTAGATATACAAAAAACACCAAACTAGATTTTGAAACTCTAAATTTATCAGCAATTGAACAACGAAAAAAAATAAAAATATTAGAAACAAAAATACGAACATATAAGTTTGAAATTAACGATACCATTGAATTTATTGAGGCTTTAAAAAATAAATTAAAAGCAATTAAAAAATCTATATTAACAAGAAAATTACTCGGAGATTTTCCACTAGAAAACTGTCCAGAATGCTTATCTGAAATCGAACCGATTGAAACCCCAAATACTTGTAAGCTGTGTAAAACAACAATTGATGATTCTTTTGGAATAACACAAGCACGTAAGATAGAACAAGAACTAAGTTTTCAAATAAAAGAATCGGATAGTTTAGTCACCATTAAAAAACGTGAAATAATAGATTTAGAGGCGAGTTTTGAAGTAGAGAAATTAAAGCATTTCCAAATTCAAAAACAGGTAAATCACTCACTAGAAGATGTTAAATCTGTAAGAGAAGAAAAACATGATAATTTATATGTAGATAAAGGATTTTTGGAAGGCGAAATCCTTCAATTTAGAACACTTTTAGAAAATGCTGAAATTTTTCAAAGTTTAAGAAAAAAACAATCAAATTTAGAACAAGAAATTGAAGCATTGAAATATAGTATTTCACAAATAACGTCTGAACAATTAAGACTAAAGAAAGAAACTTTGAAATCAATTGAAGAAAAAGGAATACACTTATTAAACAATGACTTAAGGAGGCAAAAAGACTTTTATCAAGCAAAAGAATTTCAGATAGACTTTAGAAATAACCTAGCTTTTATAGCTGATAAGGATGCAAAGTATTCAGCAAGTTCGAGCTTTTACTTAAAAACCTCTGCCAGATTTTCATTGTTTCTTGCTTCCCTTAAAATTGAGAAAATGCGTTATCCTCGCTTTATCTTTTGTGACAATATGGAAGATAAAGGGATTGAGAAAATAAGAGCTCAAAATTTTCAACGGATTTTAGTTACTGAAACAGAAAAAAACAATTCAGAAAACTATCAAATGATATATACTACATCTTTTATACCTGATGAATTTAATAATAATAAATATTGTATTGGCGAATTTTACACAGAGGAAAACCCAAGTTTAAAGAATGTATAAAGCCAGCGTCCAACAAAATCTCTACGTTGGCAACCATTAAAAATATCTATGAAAGAATTTATAAAAGAATTAAAATCTGAATTTATTAAAATTGAAAAAAGTACAAGACCCCAGAAGTCTACTGAAATGCTAGGAGCAATATTAGACAAGACAAATAATGGAATTTCTTTAGGCGATTTAGAATCTAAATTAAAACTTAAACTTAGTGACTTGCTTTTAAAGTACAACATAGAAGAATTAAATAGCGACACATCAACTGAGGTAGAAAATTTATTTATCCAAATTGCTAAAGATAGAATTGCGTCTTAATTCAGACATTTTATAAGTCCCCTTTAATATCTATTTCAATTAATATGAATAAATCACTTACAAAAGAACAGAAAGAAAATTTATTAAATATCTCTCAGAAACAAATTAAAAGCGATTCTGAATGGATGAAAACAATAATAGCATCATTTTCAGCTTTTTTAGGTTTAATGATTTCATTACACACAGAACCATCTAAAACTGAATACTTACACTTAATATATTCATCTATAATATGTATAGTCGGACTCGGTATCCTAAGTGGTGTAATCTATTTATTTTCTGAATCAAATACAACAAGTCGTCTCCGTGACAACTACTTTGATGCAATAAGTAAATCTCTGAACGAAAAAACAGACGACATAATCGTTTCACCTTATAAATTTTTCTTTTTAATGTTTTGGATATCATGTATTTCTTTTTTTGTTTCAATTCCATTGGTAATTTATTATTCTGTTATATTAGATTCAATTAAATAAAACGTTTGCCAACAAAAGTTAAAAACAATATCTAGGCTTATCAGTAGTTTAAAACATAGTATTTCATAGAAAACTCGTCAAGTTCAAAAAATTTGATTAAACGATAGCCTATGAGCTTTGAGTAAAATCTATATACTATTCTTTACTCAAGCGTTAGGTGTCATTGTGTCAAGTCCTGATATATATACACTAAAACAATATATTATGTATAATAGTAGTTGCATAATTTAATATGTGAAATCTAAATTCAAGAATAATAAAATCTATTACAAATCATGATACATTTGTAAAATAATTTAAAGCGCAGTTTAATTACTAATTGGTATAATAGCAACTGTTTCATATAGATGAAATTATCTTGAGGAAACAAACGTATTATAATTTTAAAAATAATTAAATCAAGCGTGAAAAAACAGTAATCTAAGTTTGAAAAGGGGTGCTACGAAAAGTATAAATAAATGGATGAATTAGACCATATTAGAGATAAATTTGTACCTTTGAATCAAAATCTGAACCTACTGAAAAGAGTTCGAACTTTGTTCCACTCGGTTCACAAACATAAAGTCTTAGTTCTTTTGAACTGAGACTTTTTTTATGCGTTATGTTTTTAGTGTCAAAAGTCCAGAATTAAACCAGAATTCAAGGATTGATTATAAAACGTAACAGATATAAATCTAACTTCATTTAAATTTAAAGGAACAGTACTCAATATATATTACTATAACTACAAAAAAAATGATTCGTACTAATCAAAATACGAATCATTACTCAATATAATTAGTCTATCTTACTACCTACTCAAACAGACTAGGTTGATCATCATCTTCTTCTTCAATAATAGGCCCATTAGAAGGCTTAGTTAAATCCCATTCTACTTCATTTGATTTATTACCCTCTGTAGTTTCTATTTCAGCATTAGATTCTTCTTCAAGTATTACAGCTTCTTCAATCTCCTCTACTGGCCAAGGCTCTCCACCATTTATTTCATGAGTTAATTCAATTTCCTTAACCTTTAATTTAGTCAATTGGTTCCCCAAAGACTTCATTCCTTTAACTTCAATAAAGTCCGCTAAATTAATTTCTTTATCAGCTAAGTTTTTAGTTTCCCTTAGTCGTTTATTATAAATAATTTTTGCGATTGGTTGAAATGAAGTTGATACTAAATCTAAAAGTGACTTTTCATGTTCTGTAATAAATAACGTTTTCTTATCTGACTTAGTTTCAATTAGAAATCGCTTCACATAATGCATTTCCTTTTCACCTTCAAAATAGACTGCTGAAATTGGATGCTCTGGATTCCATTTCTCAACATGAATTAAGTCATCATCAAAATGATTTGCTATATCAAAATTTGTTAATCGATAAGCGCCTGATGAATATAAAGTCAATATTCTATCATCTCCTTTAAATGCACCTAAGTAATCACCTCTTTCGTCAACATTTAAACGGCCAACAATCTTATCGTACCAAATTTTTCTAGATGGTAAAGTTGACTCGCCTACTTCTTTTTGTAATACTTTTGCTACAATCTCTTTTGTCACTCTATTTCCAGCAGATCCTCTACCTTTAATTAATAAAGCACCAAAATCAATTTCAAATCTAATTCGTTTTAAATGCGGACGTGGACGTAAATGAACTGTGACCACTTCACGCTCACCATTTGGATGTACTGCAAAATAATACACTTTAGAACTTTTAGTTCCTTTTGTAATATCGTATTCTTTATCTCTTGTAATAGACTTCACAGAAAAACGTTTCATTAGCGTTGCACCTTCTTTACCGTCTCTATATATTAAATGATAAATAGTTCTAATATCTCCTTTTTTCCAAATTGCACAGTGAATAATATTCTTACCCATAAATTTCTTATCCGAAATTTTAGTAATCATCATTTTACCAGATGCAAAAAACACAATCACATCATCAATATCTGAACAGTCGGCAATAAATTCTTCTTTTCGCAATCCCCAACCAATAAAACCTTCTGCTTTATTCACATACAGTTTTTTGTTCGCTACAATTACTTTCTTCGCAGAGATGTTATCAAATATTTTAATTTCAGTTTTACGCTCTTTACCTTCTCCAAATTTAACTTTTAACTCCTTAAAGTAAGCAATGGCGTATTCAATTAAATTATCTAGGTGATGTTGTACCACTTTTAATTCTTCAATTAATGAGTCGATATAAGTGTCCGCTTTATCAGCATCATGCTTAGTAATTCTACGCATTTTAATTTCTAACAATCGCTTTACATCATCATCCGTAACCGCACGTTTTAGATGTTTAATATGAGGTTTCAATAATTTATGAATTAAAGGAATCGCATCTTCATACGTATTACCGTCTAATTCAATATACATTTTGTTTTCAATAAAAACCTTCTCCAATGAAGCATTGTGCCACATTTCTTGCAATTCAGCTTTACGAATTTCAAGTTCTTTTTTTAGTAAACCTACTGTATTATTAGTTGATGTTTTTAATATTTCATTGACACCTAAAAAATGTGGCTTATCATTCCAAATTACAGATGTATTTGGAGATACCGATAATTCACAATTTGTAAAAGCATATAATGCATCAATTGTTTTATCAGGAGAAACTCCTGCCGCTAAATAGATTTTAATTTCTACATCAGCAGCTGTATTATCCTCAACTTTTTTAATTCTAATTTTACCTTTATCGTTGGCTTTTAAGATTGAATCAATTAATGACGTTGTTGTGGTTCCAAAAGGTATTTCATAAATAATTAATGTCTTACTATCCTCTTTTCTAATTTTAGCTCTTACTCTAATTTTCCCACCTCTTTTTCCTTCTTGATAATTAGAAAAATCAGCCATTCCACCATTAGCGAAATCAGGCATAATATTAGTTCGTTTCCCTCTTAAAATGTCAATTGACGCATCAATCAATTCCAAAAAGTTATGTGGCATAACTTTACATGCCATTCCTACAGCAATACCTTCAGCACCTTGCACTAAAAGCATTGGGAATTTTACAGGTAAAAGTACGGGTTCATTATTTCTTCCATCATAAGATGGTATCCAGTCAGTTGTTTTAGCATTAAACACAACATGCTTTGCAAACTTTGATAAACGGGCTTCAATATAACGGGGAGCGGCAGCAGAATCTCCAGTTAATGTATTACCCCAGTTACCTTGCATGTCAATCAGTAAATCTTTTTGACCGATTTGCACCATAGCATCACCAATGGACGCATCACCATGTGGATGATACTTCATTGTGTTACCAATCACATTCGCTACTTTATTGTAACGTCCATCATCCATCTCCTTCATTGAATGAAGAATACGTCTTTGTACCGGTTTAAATCCATCTAATAATGCAGGAACAGCTCTCTCTAAAATTACATAAGATGCGTAATCTAAGAACCATTCTTCATACATTCCAGATAATGTCACTATGTTAGAATCTACATTATCATCTTGACTTTCATCAGAAGATTGATCTTGAGAATTCTCTAAATTGTTATCATTATCCTCTTCAGGATTATCGTTAATTTCGTCTGCCATTTTAATAAAGTTATTTAGTGAGTAGTGATCTAGCTTAGTTCTAAAACACTACTATAAAACCTAGTAAACAAATATAGAAAAAGGATAGGCTTAATTGACTTTAATTGATTGATACTTATTAACACATGGTTTTTGATTGGGTTTAATAGTAGCTGTAATTGAATTACTTTACTTATTAATTTTGTAGTCTTCAACCTTATACCAAATCTACTAATTGGAGAGGTAATCAGTAAAATCACCTAAACAAAGCATCCAATTCAATTTCGGCTTCAATCACAGCTAAGGAATGTTCGTTTTCAATTAATCCATTATTAGTTATCAATGTATTGACAACCCGTTTTTTGGTTTTAGAATTTTCAATAAACCGTTGGCGTTTTTCTTCTAAAGCCTTTGCGTAGGGTTTGTCAATTTTATAAGATGTGGCGTAATACTTCATTTCGCATAAATTGATAACATCATCTTTTCTGTCAATTAACAGATCAATTTGAAATCCTTTCTCTTCTTTATTTCCTGCCACTCTATAACTAGATACTTCTGAATAAACGCCTGAAATACCCAATTCATTTTTTATGGATTCAATATGGCGTAAGCATAAGTTTTCAAATGCAAACCCTAACCAAATTTTATAAGATTGACTTGCTGATAACTGAAGCCACATCCCTTTAGTATACTTTTGATTAGCTTGCATAAATTTGTGATAGAAAATAGAAAACTCATCATTTAAACGGTACATCACTCCCCTTTTCTTTCGACCAAATGGAATAAATTCACTAACAAACCCAGACTGTACTAGCTCATCAATGGTTCTATTGTAATTCCCACCTGCTTTAATCTTACTTTTCTCTATTATTTCAGTCCTGGTTAAACCACTTAATTTTTGTGCTAATACTTTAACAATTGCTTCATGGTTACTTGCATTTTTAAACAATGCCTTATATAAATTATTATATTCATTTTTCAATACACCTGAATTAGAAAAACAAATCCTATCAATTGCTAAGGCTACACTCTCGCCTTTTCTTATTTGTTCTAAATAATAAGGTACACCGCCAAAAGTCATATAAAACTTAGCTATTTCATTAGTACTTAATTTAATTGCCAAGCTGTTTAAAAACAATTTAGTTTCAGCTAACGAAAATGGTTGTAAATGAATTAAATCTGTCAATCGATTATGCAAACCTCCAGTATCATTAATAATATGCTTTGTTAGCCATGAACTTGCCGAACCACATACCACCAGAATAAAATGGTTCTCTTTAGATAAATAATCGTTCCAAAGGTGAGCTAACAATTCTAAAAATCCAGACTTTGTAGTAGAAACCCATGGTAATTCATCTATAAAAATTACTTGTTTCTTTTTTTTATCTACTGTTTTTAAATAGTTTTTAAGCATAAACAAGGCTTCTTGCCACGTTTTAGGGCTAGACATAAATTGAGTGCCTGAATGTTCTGAAAGTTTAGCAGTGAAATTCATGATTTGTTCATTGAATGATGCATTTTGAATACCTGTAAACCGAAAACACATATTCTTTTCAAAATGTTTATCAATCAAATAGGTTTTCCCCACTCTTCTTCTGCCAGTGACAGCTAAGAACGCTGAACTCTTCTTTTTAAGAATAATATTTAAACTTTTTATTTCAGTGTATCTACCTATCATTGTTTACTATGTTTGAATCAAAAATACACTTATAATTGGATTTATCCTTAGTTAAAGGATCTATTTATCCAAAAATAAAATATTTATAATTGGATTTATCTATTAAAAATTAATATTTAAATCCAATTATAAAAAAATATAAAATGTGAAAACTGAATAACAATCATATAAATAACTTTACATTTGTAACATGAATTTCTACTTAAATAAATATGGATTTTGCGAACCTCAAGTTACTGAAAGCCCAACCCCCAACTTAGCTATTATAGTAGTTATTCCGTGCTTCAACGAAACCCATTTAATATCAAGTTTGGCCTCAATATATAAATGTGAATCACCTTCTGTACCTGTTGAAGTCATCACGGTTATTAATGCTGGAATTAAACATAATGATGACGTTAAAATTCAAAATTTAAACACATTAGCAGAGGCGCAAGACTGGGCAAACATACATAATTCAGAACAATTAAAATTTCATTTCATACTGAATAACGAACTACCAAAAAAACATACTGGCGTTGGGCTAGCACGTAAAATTGGAATGGATGAAGCTGTTTCAAGGTTTGACACTTTAAATATTGACGGTACTATTGTTTGTTTTGATGCCGATTCAAATTGTGAGACCAACTATTTGATAGAAATTGAAAAACACTTTAAAAGCAATCCTAAAACACCAGGTTGTTCTATTCATTACGAACACCCCATTAAAGGTACTGAATTTGATGAATTGATTTACAAAGGCATTATTAATTATGAATTATTCTTAAGATACTACAATCAAGCTTTACTATTTTGTGGATTTCCTTTTGCGTTTCAAACCGTTGGTTCATCTATGGCTGTTCGTTCATCAATTTACCAAAAACAAGGAGGAATGAACAAGCGTAAAGCTGGAGAGGATTTTTACTTTATTCATAAAATTATTGCATTGGGTGGATTTACAAATCTATCATCAACTAAAGTAATTCCTTCACCTAGAATATCAGATAGAGTACCTTTTGGAACTGGTAAAGCAATTGGAGATTGGATTGATACAAAAGCTGAACTATATTCTACTTACAACATTAGAATATGGTCAATACTCAAATCTTTTGTTGTTATAATTCCTAAGTTACAAACTAAGAATTTAACTGAACTTGAATTTTATAATAATCCAGAGCACAAATTTTTTATTAATTTTTTAAATGAAAATGATTTCGAAAATGGGCTCCTTGAAATAAGGAAAAATTCAACAGATCTAACGTCTTATTTGAAACGATTTTTTGTTTGGTTTAATGCGTTTAGAGTTTTAAAAGTAGTTCATTTTTTAAGAGATCATCAGTATGAGAATCAACCCATATTAGGAGAAGCTATTGAAATGGCAAAAAATAATAATTTTTATGTTTCAGAAACTGAATTAAGTCAATTATTAGAAAGTTACAGGGTTGAAGAGAAAAATATCTAACCTTTACACTACAAAACATAAAAAAACCTTATATACCATGATATAAGGTTTTTTGAACTATTTTAGTCTATTGTTTAGTTATTACTCTTTAACTAATTTAATTACTTTACTTTGTCCTTTACTATTTATTTTAATCATATAAATACCATTAGTTAATTCGCTTAAATCAATCATCATTAAATCAGAATTAATCTCCTGTAAAGACATTACTTGTTTTCCGGTTATATCTTCAATTATAACAGTTCCATTACCCATTACAGTTCCGAAACTTAATGTTATAATTCCATTGGTTGGGTTAGGGTAAAGTATTGTATTTGAATCAAAATCAAACTTTTGCAAACCAACAGTTGCTATCGTAACACAAGCAGAAGTATCTACACACCCATTATTAGTCACTTCAACAGCATATTCTCCATTCATATCTGCTGTGAACACTTGTCCAATTACACCAGTAATCATTGCATAGCTATTTTCACAATCTAGCCATTGATAAGTAGCACCTAATTGATTAGCAGTTATAATAGGGTCTGTAGTCGTCACGGTATTATCAACGGTATTGATAGTTAAATTAAGAGTTACTACACTATCACATCCGTCTGTATTCGTTAAGGTATGTGTTGCAGTAGTATTATTAACAGTGTAAACTATACCATCGATCCAAGTATACGTATCACATGCTGATTGAATATCAATACCTGTAGAACTATTTAAAAAGGTCAAATTTAAAGTTATAACAGAATCACAACCAACTGCATTTGTCAAGGTATGAATAGCTATTGAATTATCAGAGGTATAAGAATTACCGTTAATCCAGTTAAACGTTGAACCGGCACAGCTAGTATGTATATCAATTCCTGTACTACTATTTAAAGAAAATAACAAATTCAGAGTCACTATAGAATCACAGCCTGAAACATTAGTTAAGGTATAAGTAGCTACAGAATTATCTGCAGTATAGGTATTACCATCAATCCAATTAAATGTAGAACCAACACATGCCGTTTGAATATCAATACCTGTATTATTATTACCAAATGTTAAATTTAAAGTCACAATAGAATCACAACCATAAGTATTTTGATAAGTTTGTGTAGCCACAAAATTATCTACAGTGTAAATTACGCCATTAGTCCAAGTATATGTCGTAGCACCACAAATAGATACTACATCTACTGTAGCGTCTGTACCAGGTACAGTTCCAACAATCCAATTTGAAGTAGAACCAGATAAAGCAAAGTTATTTAATGTCCCATCATTGGCATTTGCCGTAAAATCAGCAGCTGTTGTTATTCCTGTATTAATCCCTGAAGCAATACCCTCATTAAATTTTAAATAAGCCACTAATCCTGCCGTTGTGGAACAGAATTCATTATTCATATTCGATTGAATATCAGTTTGACTTCTATTAATATCCCATACCCTAGCGTCATCAATTGCCCCAGTAAATCCTCTATCCGCTGTAGTATAACTCCAATTACCAATCACTAAATTTTGAGAATTACCAGTATTAGAAATATTTATAGTCGTATTATATGTTCCAACGCTAACTCCATCAACATAAATGGTCATTGTTGTTCCATCATAAGTTCCTGCCACATGTTGCCAAGTATTTAATATTAAAACCGCTGTATTTGAAGTCAATTCATTCCAACCACCATTACCCAAATTGAAGTTTAGTTTACCACCATCACCACATCTAAGCATATATCCAGAATTATTAGAATCATCTTCTTTATTAATAATGTTTCCTTGCCAAACATTAGTTTTCCATGACGTGGGGTATATCCAAGCTTCAAGCGTAATTAAAGGCCCCGTTAGTTGAACTGAAGCCGAATTCCCAGCATCTACATTGTCATTGACACCATCAAAGTTTAAAGCATTTTGAGCATGTCCTGCCAACATAACAAAGAACTGAGCTAAAAAACAAGCTTTTCCTTCATTATTTTACATTTAATATTGGGTTCTTACTTCTATAGTTTTGATCATACGGTATTCTACTTTTAGAAATTG
>Ga0256845_1002234_pt1 | contig 14279 bp, 9 predicted proteins | sample RiftiametaG_FD_189101 | JGI IMG/M metagenome (GOLD analysis project Ga0256845, IMG submission 189101) | Tube worm associated microbial communities from hydrothermal vent at the East Pacific Rise, Pacific Ocean - Riftia | ecosystem: Host-associated > Annelida > Integument > Unclassified ...
CAGCATTGGCAAGGATTCGGGTCTGTACACACTCTAAGCAGGGTGTATTGCGGGGCAGCACGTAGGGGCCGAGACGGCCGACGGCGCCCTCGCAGACGCCGAAGAGGATCGGTCGATCGTTTTCGATCGCGAACTCGTTGAGCAGGCGAGCAAAGGGCATTCGCCAGGGCACATCCCAGATGACGAGCGGGCCTTCAGAGTCTTTGAGGGCCTCGCGCACGTTGTCGAGAACGTCGCCACAGGGGGAGCCGACGGCGGCCTCGATGAGTGCGCCACTGATGCCCACGCGAGCGAGTGCTTCGACGATCATCGGCGCGCTGGGGCTCGGGCTGATGATCACCGGTGACGCTTCGGCGAGCGTCGCCGCGACCGTCTCGGGGTTGAGGCCGAGGGATGCGTAGAATTCGCCGCGAGCATCGAGCTGTGCCGGCTCGTCACCCTCGGCAGGGCTGCGAGTGACGATGCAGCCGGTATTGCGCATCAACTCGGCGACATAGTCGACCAGCGCCAGCTTCTCTTCGAGCTGCTCTGCGACCGAAGCTGAGAGTTCTTTGCGGGTCGGCGAATCGGCGAGGGCTTCGACCAGCGCGAGCACGATTTGGACGACGGGAATGCTGGTGAATGTGGTGCTGTGGTTGACTGCGATGATCTGGACTTCGTCCGCTGAGATCGCGAAGATCTGGGCCCCGGGACGGAGCTGGAGGCGGGAGGAGTCCTGGGGGGGGCTGTCGGTATTGTCGCTCACTGTTGCTCCTGCGAGGCGGCGTTGCGCTTTGCCATCCGGGCGAAGCGGAGGATTTGGTCGGGGGTGAGTGTCGGTACGAACTGGGCGAATTGACGGTGTCCAAGGCTATCTCCGACGTAGAAGGCCTTGGCTACATTGTTGATGTATTGGCGCCCTAGGGCCGTGATGACCCAATCCTCGCCCTCGCGGGTCCACATGCCGGAGGATTCGAGTTCCTGGATCACGGGCCCAAAGACGAGTTCGGGATCGAGGCCAAAGCGCTCGATGAAGCGGGCCCTGGAGACCCTGAGAAATTTTACGCCGAGCACAAAATAGCGGGACATCGCCTCGTGAGTGCTGAGTCGGTGGGCGAGTGCGATCGGATCGCGGCCCTCGGCGCACGCGGCTTCGTAGCGCTCGATCGCCGCGTGGTTGCAAAACACGTGGTTGTTGATGAACGAGTACGAGCTGTTGCCAAAGCCGATGTACTCGTCCTGCGGGGCGACGAAAGCGATGTCGTTGTGCACGCTCTCGTAGCCAGGTTTGACAAAATTAAACGCGCCGTACTCGCGGTAGCCGTGACGACTGAGTTCTTCGCTGACGATCAGATCCATCGCGTCGAGCTCTTCGGTGGAGAGGCGCGGCGGGATGTCGGCAGCGGACTCGCGGAGCTTGAGCGCGGTGAAGGGGATGATCTCGAGGCGGAAGCAGGAGAGGTGGGTCGCCCCGGTTGCAGCGGCCCGTGTGAGGTCATCGCGGAGCTGCTCTGGGGTCTGGGAGGGGATCCCGTAGATGATGTCGAGCGAGAAATTCTCGAAGTTTGCGGCCTTGATCGCCTCGAGGGTTGCCTCGAGGTCACGGGCACGGTGTGGGCGGCCGATGATCCGCAGGAGCCCGTCGTCGAAGGTCTGAAGGCCGAAGCTGATCCTGTTGATGCCGCCGTCGCGATAGGCCCGGGCCTTGTCGGCGGTGAAGGAGATCGGGTTGACCTCCACCGTGATCTCAGCATCCTCCGTGACATTAAAGGATGTGCAGATCAGGTCTTTGATGCGGAGCAGATCGACGGCCTCGAGCACCGAAGGCGTGCCGCCGCCGAAATGGCCACATTCGAAGCGATGCTCGCTGAGGCGGCCGAGTTCGGCGTAGCGGCGAATCTCTGCCTCGAGGGCCGCGAGGTAGCGGGGGATCGCTGCCTCCCGGGCGCGCTCGACTGCGAAGCCGCAGTAGTCGCAGATCGCCGTGCAGAAGGGAATGTGGACGTACCAGGCAGCTCGCTTTTGCGGTTGCTTCCAGACGCCGTCCGCAGCGTCGGCGCTGACGGTGGTCGGGTACCAGGCGATGAACTCGTTGTCCTTACGCTCAAACATATCAACCCGGTGGTTTTCCGAGGATGAGTGCGTGGATAACGGCCTCGTCGACGCCATCGATGTCGAGGTCTGCCGCGAGTGCATCGTCGCAGAAGCCGGCGACGGCACAGGCCGAAAGTTCCTGTTCTTCGGCGACGAGGAGGCCGTTTTGGGCGGCATGGCCGGCGTCGAGGAGAACTAGGCGGTAACCTCGATCGCCGTACTTTGCGAGCGTGCGCTCGAATGATGCCACTAGCAGGATTGTCGCCGCGGCAGTTGTCACCCATTCCTGCCAGAAGAACCCATCGCGCAGGATCTCGCCAGGAGCACGGGAGGGCAGGCGCTCGAGGGCGCAGGTTGAGATGTTGTAGTGGTAGAGGCCCGGATCGAGATCGTCGATGTTTTGGGCGACGACGTAGACATCGATCGGGTAGAGGCCGCCCGCCGAGGGCCAGGCACGGACAGCCTGGGTGATGTTCTCTGGTTCTGTCTGATAGACCAGGGTCGGGCCAAACCCGTGCTGCAGCACCGCTGAGAGCTGTGGCAGCGTGAAGGATTCGCTGAGTTCTCGCCGTGAACGTCGGGAGCGAAGCACGCTCGTGAGGCTCACATCACGGGAAGCGGCCTCCGGAAGCGGCACCTGCGGGAGGTGTGGGTGCTGCCGAAAGCCGCGACTTGAGATGTATTTTTCCAAGGGACTCACCGCCAAGCCGGCCGCCAGACGGCGTGCCAGCTCAGGCGAGAGCTTGGAATTTTCGTGGTAGAGGGCGGATAGACGCTCAGGGAGCGTCGGGTGTAGGTGCTCATCTACCTCGGTGTTCCATTCGGTCTTCATGACAATACTCCTCGGCGCGGATCCCTGCGGCGATGTCCCGGGCGGCTAGATGCCTGGGGCAGCTGCGGTCTCACCACAGCAGCAGCAGCAGCACGAGCAGCACGAGACGTCCCAGTCGGCGGCGGCGCCGACATCATCGGCACGCAGGGAGATCGAGGAGGCTGTCAGATGATCGACGGCTTTGAGGTCCGCGCCTGACATGCTGGCGACGGTCCGCAGTGCGCTGAGCTCTTTGAGGGTCAGGTTGAAGTCCTCGAGGATCTGCCCAGGGTTCTTCATCGCCTCACTGCGGTAACCGCTGTCCTCGGCGAGGCGGGTGAGTGCCTCCTTGAACTGGTCAGGCGAGGGCTTCGCCCGACGGATGGGGATCTGGGTGAGAGTCTTGGCGAGGGCTCGATCGAGTTTTACATCGATCAGTTTATTCGGGTCCAAACGGCGGAAAGTAGGCATGGCGTACTCCTTGCGCCGGAGGCTACCAATCTTCTATTTCCCTGGTCAATCAGGAGATTTAGACGATATTGCCCATGGGACAGGTTGTTGTCGAGCATTGGTGACCAGCTGTGTGCGTTCTTGAAGGAGAGGGGCGCGCCTATGTATTACGGGGGCCACAGTCGCCCGTTGTCCGCGGTCGGGTCGTTCTCGAACGTGCTCGATCGTGGCGGCCTTCGTGCCGCAGATCTTCGAAATGCACATACATGAAGATATGTGCATATGCCTGTGTTCGCGCGCAGCTACTTGGTTGCGCGCGTCCTGGGGAAGGCACCAAAACTTACGAGTGCCTCGATCGGGACCTCTTCGATCGTCGCGAACTTGCGCAGCGCCTCGAGGTCGACGCGATCGCGATCGCCGAGCACGCTGATCACCGGTGGAGCCTCGGCAAAGCGACCGGCGAACTCGCGGAGGGCGGCGAGATCGATCGCCTGAATAGCCCCGAGGAGCGCCTCTCGTGGGTCTTTGGCGTCCCCTTGGGCATCCCAGCGATAGACCGACCAAGGGCGAGCGCGCGGCGGAATGTAGTCCGTGCGTGTGTCCTCGCGGAGGGCGGTTTTGCTGGCGACAAAGCGCTCTTCGGAGACCGGCGTTGACTGCAGCAGCGTGAGCATCAGGCCGAGGGCGTCGATGGTCTTGTCGCCCTGGGTGCCGATCACTCCGATCAGGGCGGAGGCGTCGCGGACTTGGACACCGCGCTTGAAGTAGGCCGAGGCGCGATAGGCGAGGCCGCGGGCCTCCCGGAGTTCCTGGAAGATAAGCCCGCTCATGTCGCCGCTGAGCAGCTGAGTGTAGAGGGCGGCGCTGGCCCGATCCTCGGGGGCTAGGGGGCGCTGTGGGGTGACGATTTGGACCTTCGCTTGGGCGATGTTTTTTTGCGTGAAGTAGAGCGTGGGCGTCTTGACCTCCCGGTAGCGGAGAGGAGAGCGCGGCACGAGGCTGCGGTGTCGACTGCCGAGCGTGGCCACTTTGGCCACCTCCGCGGCTGCGCGTGGACCGAAATAGAGGGTCTTGTGGGCGAGGTTTGGCAGGTCGCGGAGTTCGCGGGCGAAACTTTTTCGACCTGTCCTCAGGAGCATTTTGTTGCTCGGCTTCGCGAGGTATGGGCTCATGCGCCCGAGGCTCGCGTAGGCGGCCAGAGCCGCGCCGAGAAAGTCAGGATCCTCGAGGGCGTCCTTGCGTTGACTGATGCTGTTGGCGACCAGCGACTTGACGGTCGCTTCGGTGAATCTTGGCTCACGAAGCCAGCGCTCGAGGAGCTTGACGCTCGCTTCTAGGTTGCGGTCGATGCCGTGGATCCAGAGGGTCGTGTGTTCATCGTCGCAGGAGCTGTCGACCGAGGTGCCCAGTCGGTAGAGTTTTCGCTGCAGGGCTGCCGCGTCGAGATCGCCGGCGCCGGAGAGCGCAAGGAGTTCGAGCGCGTGGCAGAGCAGCGGCCGGCGGCGGCTGCCAACCTCAAAGCGGTAGCTCAGGGAAAAGAGATCATTGCGCCGATTGGTGGCGGCGATCAGCGGTCCCGCGGGCATGGCGTGGTGCACGTAATGTTCACCCTCGCGGAGCCAGATAGGCTCGATGGGGTCGACCTGCACGGCCAAGAGATCGGTCGCAAAGGCGGAGCTACGGCCGGGATCAAGGGGGACAGGTGTGATCTTTGGTTTGGGGATCGCGGGCGGTGAATGCTTGCCGTGGCGGCGGTAGACGACCGCTCGATCGCCGCCGAGGTAGGTCTTGGCGACACGCATGACGTCGTCCCGGGTCACTGCGCGCAGGCGATCGGTGTGGGCGATGACGTCGGCCCAGGGCGTCCGCAGGATGTACGACTGCATCATCCGTGATACCCGGCCGGAGTTGCTCTCGGTGCGCCGTTTGTCGTTGATCTCGCTGTGGAGAACGATCGCCGCCAGATCCTCGTCGCTAAAATCGCCGTGCCGCAGCCTGTTGGTCACGCCCATGAGCAGTCGCTCGATCTCCTCGAGGGTCTGATCGTCGCGGGCTGTCGCGCTCATCGCCCAGTACCCGGCTTCGCGGAGATTTTCGCCGAAGGATTCGGCCTCGGGCACTTTTTGGGTGAGCACGAGGTCGACGTTGAGGAGGCCGCTGGCGGCGTTGTCGACCAGCATGTCGAGCACCTCGAGGGCGGGCACATCGGCGTGGTTGGCATCGACGGTCTGCCAGCTGATGCCGACACTTTGTTCGCCCTGCGCGACCAGCTCCTCGAAGACCCGCCCGTGCAGCGGCGGTAGGGGAGCTGGCGTTGGCGCGCTCAGGGGCACGGGCGCCCAGCCGCCAAATTGTTGCTCGATCACGGGTAGCGCTTGTTCGGCATCGATGTCTCCGGCGAGCACGATGGCGATGTTGTTGGGCGCGTACCAGCGCCGGTAGTACGCCGCCATATCGCCGTAGGCGGGCGTTTTAAGGTGATCGACGATGCCGATGGTCGGTTGTGTGCCGTAGGGGTGGGCGGGGAAGAGCAGCCGCCGCGTCGCCTCCCATACCCGCTCTTCGGGCGAGTCGAGGGACATGTTTTTCTCTTCGTAGACGGCCTCGAGCTCCGGGTAAAAGAGGCGAAAGATCGGGTGTTGGATGCGGTCCGCTTCGATCGTCGCCCACTGCTGCAGGCGGTTGCGGGGCACATTCGAGATGTAGACAGTCTCTTCGTCGCTGGTGAAGGCGTTGACGCCGGTGATGCCGAGGCTTGCGTAGACCCGGTCGAACTCGTTTGGAATTGCGGTCGCGGCGGTCGCCTGGGTTTCGGCGTCGATTTTGGCGAGCAGGGCGGCCCGTGACGCCTCGTCATGAACTTCGCGCAGCTCGTCGTAGAGCGCTGCGATGCGCTCGATGTGCGGCGCTTCGGTGGCGTAGTCGAGGGTACCCAGGCGCTCTGTGCCTTTAAAGAGCATGTGCTCGAGGTAGTGAGCGAGGCCGGTGGAGTCGGCGGGGTCATTGCGGCTGCCGGTGCGCACGGCGATCCAGGCGCTAAAGCTCGGCTCCTCGCGGTCGGTACTGATGTAGACCGTGACGCCATTGCGAAGGCGGTGGATCGTGACGCCCATCGCATCCCCCCCGAGGGCGGTCGCCATCGGTTCGGGTAGGTCAGAGGCGGCGAGGATTGTCGCGACGTCGGCGGTGCTCTCGCCCTGCGGACTCGCCGGGTCGCCCTTGGGAGTATTGGAGGTGCCCTGGATCTTAACCGTGCAGGCGGGGCTGAGGGCGAGGGCCGCTGCGAAGGCGGCGAGGGCGGGGAGCGGGCGCTGGTTGCGGATGCGAGTACGAAGGCGGGTGCGGATCATCGTCGGCCTGTCTGGGATGTCTTTTTTTGCGGGGGCTCAACTGTCGAAGTCGAGCTGCGCTGGCATCAGCAAAGATGCTGTCTCTTGGGGCAGGAATATGAGCGAGAGCGGCATGCGGGCGAGTGCTCGCGAGAGCGCTAGCGGCAGCGCCTGTGTCTCTTCACGGGAGCGGGCGAGTGAGTTTCGGCGCCCCTTTGCGGGCTTACCGAGGGCGAGTAAAACGATGTCGAGGAGGCGGAGTTTCTTGGGCACGATTCGGAGTTCGACACGCTGCGCAGGCGGCATGCGCCCTTCTTTTCGGATGTAGGCGATGGCTTCGTGGAGGCCGCCAAAGCCGTCGATAAGGTCGAGATCCACGGCGTCCTGGCCCGAGTAGATATGGCCGCGGCCGAGTTCGTGCACGCGTTCGACGGTGAGTCCGCGGCCGGCGGCGACACGCTCGCGAAAGAGGTCGTAGATCCGGGTCATGGATGCCATCAGCAGCGCCCGCTCGTCGGCGCTCATCGGCCGGTAGATGCCGCCGATGTCGGCGCTCTTGCCCCGGGTGATCGTGCTCTCGTCGATGCCCAATTTTGTGAGCAACCCGGAGACATCGAAGTGCAACGAGACGACGCCGATCGAGCCCGTGAGCGTGGTCGGTTGCGCGAACACCTGGGGGGCTCCCATCGCCACGTAGTAGCCGCCCGAAGCGGCAACATCTGACATCGAGACGACCACCGGCGGGTAATGGCGGGGGTCTTTTTTGTGGGCCGCGTGGGTGCGCTCGACCTCACGCCAGATGATGTCGGAGGCGAGTGCCGAGCCGCCCGGCGAGTTGACCCGGAGGATGACACCGACGCAGGCAGGATCACTGCGGAGTGTCCGAAGATCGCGGGCGATCGTATCGCCGCCGGCGAAGTTGATGCCGAGGAAGGGGATTCGTCGGCTCTCACCGTCGCTGATCGTGCCCTCGACCAGGACCACCGCGATGTAGGGCCGCGTCGACCAGGTTGGTGTGGCCGCAGAGGTGTCGCGAAAGCTGTGAAAGTCGACCTTGGCGCCGATCGCTTTGGAGACGGAGGCGGTGATCTCATCGCGGTAGATGACCTCGTCGATGAGCCCGTTGCTGAGCGCCTGTTTGGGGCCTAGGGGGGCGCCGTCGATCAGGGTTTGCACACCTGCCTGGCCGAGGCTGCGGGCCTGGGCGATGTCGTGGATGAGCTGGGCGTAGATATCGTCGATGTAGGCGCCGCGCTGTTCGCTGTCGGCCTTTGACGGGCCCCGTTGGGTGAAGGCCTCGTGCGCCGATTTGTACTCGTCGATGTGCAGACCTTCGACCGCGACGCCGCGACGATCGAGCGCCGCTTTGTAGTAGAGCGAACGCGCCTTGAGCCCGGTGATGCCGAGTTCGCCTGCGTGGTGGAGATAGACGTGCTCGGCGGCGGACGCCAGGTAGTACTCCTGAAGCGAGGCATTTTCGAGATAGGCGAAGACATGTCCGCCCGCGGCACGTACCCGGATGAGCGCCTGCCGGAGCTCTTGGAGGCTCGCCCAACCGAGCTTGAGACCCTCTGGTTCGATCACCAGGATCGAGCGTTTACCGGCCTTCTCGGCCCTCCTAAGCCGCTCTAGGAGGGTGATGAGCCCGCGCTCGCCTTTGATCCGCTTGAGCTGGATGCGCTCGGCGTCGACGTGTCGCGGCCAGTAGACCCGGCCTTGGTTTTGCGCGGACAGGTGGGCCGCGAAACCAACACCATCGAGCCCCTCGGAGATGCCCGCGTGTGCGCCGGCGCGGACCTGGATCAGATCCCAGGCGACGCCGAGACCGACTGAGCCGCGGACAGTTTTGGCCGAGCGCACCAGCTCTTTGGTCTGCTCGTCGAGCACGGCGCTGCGGATCTGTTCGACCTCGGCGAGTAACTCGATGCCCTGCCAGCGCAGCGCGAGGCGGCCGCGGGGGAATACACCGAGGGTTGTAAGGCCGCCGAGAACGCCCTGTGCATCGCTGACGAAGCGACCCCGCACGCCGCCGGCGATCTCGATCATGCGGGTGCCCAAGGGTCGCAGGCTGAGTTCGCCGGTGAGTCCGAGTTCCGAGGGCAGGGCGTCGGTGAGCAGATCGACCGGACCGAAGCGAGCAGCGGCCCCGAAGGAGCCGTAGTTGCGGACCCTTACCAGCATGCCGATGTCGAGGTCGGGACGTCGTAGCCATTGGCTGCCCGATCGGATCCCGTGCACGGCGACGCCGAAGGCTGCGACCTTGCTGTCGCCCGCGCTCGCGGCCCAGGAGATCTTGGTGATATCCGGGTTGTGGGCGCGATCAAAGTCGTAGACGCCGGCGAAGCCGGGTCGCATCGCTTGCACGCCAAAGCCGGTCGCAAAGCCGAGGCCCAAGTTGAGGCTAAAGAAGCCGCCAATGCCAGTACCACGAGTATAGGGGCTGATCGAGCGATAGCCCGCGAGCACCAGATCGAAGCCCTTTGCGGCCTGCAGCAGCGCCGGGTTGAGCTCGATGCTGCTGGCGTCGCCCTCTCCCGAGTAGTCGCTGTAGGTGCGATCGATGCCGGCGCTGACCGGTCTGTCGATGGCCACCGGAGCCTGCGCCTGGGCGGTCATCGGTGCGCTCGCCACGAGGAACGCGAGCCCGAGCGTGAGCTCGAGTTTACGTCCCGGGGTGCGTTGTTCGGGGCGAGCGTGAGCGCGGCTCATTGCAGTTTGTCCTCGGTGATCGTTTCGACGATCGCCAGGATCCGGCGGACTTCGAGGAGTCGCAGGCTGTCGTCCCAGGGCACGGTTGTGCCCTGTTCCTTACCAAAGAGCACCTGCGCGCCGAGGGGGATGCCGCTGACATTGGCGCCGAAATCCGCAGTCGTCTCGGTGTCGTCGTCATCGTCATTGTCGTCGTCGACGCTGCCGGGAGAGGCTGTCTTTGGCATCGCCCGCGCGACCTCGATAACCTCGGCGAGCAGCGCCTCGCTGTGGTCCTCTTTGGCACCTGCCGGCAGGAAGAGGCCAGACTCCGATCGATCGGGCCCGCGGAGCAGGCGCACGAGCACTCGCGGCCCGAGGGGTTGGATGTAGCGCGAGACTCGGGGGGGCGGGGCGATGATCGAAGCGCTCTTGCCCCCGCTGTCGTCGCTATCGCTGTTGTCAGGATCGGAGTCGTGGGGCCTGTTCGCCGACATCCCCGCGAATCTACCGCATTCTCATACCTTCGCGCGCCCGTCCGGCCGCTCACTTCGTCGGCGTGGGGCCGAAGTGAGCGGCGATCCAGCGGCTCAGCGGGGGAATACGTGCAGCGATCGCGTCGAGCTTTGGGTAGACGATTCGCGGGGTGCGGCGGTCGATGGCGTCGACGATCCGCGCCGCCAGGACCTGCGGCTTGCCGCTCGGCAGGTGACGGGTCCAGGAGTTCCCATAGTCCGCCCGTGCACCGCGATCGAGTGCTGAGGCGACAAGTCCCGGGTAGACGGTGAGCACGTGCACGCCGCGTTTGCGCAGCTCTTGATCGGCGATCTCCGGGCCAGCTCGCGGCACGTTTGGCCTCGAGGCTCGCCTCAAGTTTTAGCCGACGTGTCAGCGCAGGCCCAGGCGCCTTCGCAGGATCCACTCGCCGCCGAATGCGAGTACAAGCAGCGTCAGGGCGCCAAATCCGTCCCAGAGAGGGATTTCGCGGCGGCTCTCGATCCGCAGGTCGCCGGTTTGCCGACCCACGGTTTCACGGAGCTTGGGCGTTGTCGGCAGCCGATCGCCCTTGCGGGCCCGCAGCGCGTCGCCGCCGGTGCGCTTTGCGAGATCGGCGAGTCTTGTTTCACCGGTGTCGGCGTCGACCAAGGCGAGCTCATTGTGGCTGGCTTCGACGAGCAAAACCCTGCGGGCGCTGGCGAGCGGGGTTTTGCTCATGCTGTCATCGCTGGGCTTGCTGCGATGGGCCAACGCCTCGTAGGCGCCGGCGGGCAGGGCGTCGAGGCGTGTGGAGGCCCGTCCAAGGCTGTCGGTGACCCAGCTGCCGGAGACGATCGCGGCACTCTCGAGACTGTCTTTTGGGTCAGATGTGTCAGATGTGTCAGATGTGTCAGATATGTCTGCGTCAGTGCCGGCGTTGAGTGGCCTTATCGCCCACTCGATCGCGACGTTAGGCTCGGGGGCGTAGCTCGCCGATAGGGTGGCAGCGCGCAGATCAAAGGCCTCGCCGGGCGCGAGTTTTGGGGGGGCGACCTCGAGGCTCAGGCGATCGGCCGCGGCGTCGCGAAGCAGCCAGCGCATGATGCCGAGCCAGAGCAGATCGTAGGGGCGGGCGCCGTCGATCAGGGGCAGGTCGGGGGCAAAGCCCAGGCGCCAGCTCGCGCCGGTGCTGAGTACGACGCTGCGGCCACGGCCGGGCTCGGCGACCGCTAGCAGCGGCGCACCATCGGGGTGGCGCAGCAGTGTCGTCGCCCCGCGGGCAGAGGCCCGGAGTTTGAGGCGGTTGAAGGAGTCGAGTGCCGGCAGCCGCTGCCAGCCGTTCAGACGGGGGTCGCTGAGCCAGGCGGTGATCGGATGGCGACGGCCGGCCTCCGCGATCTCGGGGCGAAAGCTCTCGGTCTCGAGTCCGGCCGGGTTTTGGACGGTCATCGGCAGCACCGCGCCGAGACGGCTGTCCCTGTAGTCGCCAGTAGCGAGGCCCAGATCTCCACCGATGACCACGACAGCGCCGCCTTCCTCGACGTAGCGGGCGACATCCCCGAGGTAGCGGCCGACTTGGTGGGAGAGCGCATCGAAGTTGTGGAGAATAACGAGGTCGAAGGAGCCGAGCTCGTCCGAGAAGAGCTGGTCGGTGGGGAACGCGACAAGGCTCAGGGGAGCACTCGGATCCTCGCGTTCGCTGTCGTCGACGCTGCGGAGGATGTAGTACGAGAGCAGCTCGACGTTGGGATCACGGCCGAGCAGGGTGCGTAGGGCTCTCACGTCCCAATCGGGGCGGCCGGCGACGTGCAGCACTCGGACCTTGTCTCGGAGCACCTTGACGACAAAAGACCAGCGGTTGTTGGCGAGCGTCGCCTCGCCGGTGACGGGTTCGATCGATACCGCGTAGACAAAATGACCGACGCGATCGGGCGCGACCTCAAAGTGCAGGCGCAGGGGCATGCCGTCGGCGGGGGCGATCTCATTTGTCTCGGCGATGACCTCACCGTCGCGCTCGAGCCTGACGGTGACAGCCTCGCCTTGGAGGCCGTGGGCGATGATCTCTGCGTCGATCTCGCTGACGTTTTCGACGAAGGCGAATTCGCCGGCCCAGGCCCTGCGAACGGCTAAATCTCGGATATTCGGGGCACCTGCGGAGACGGTTGTGATCGGCACGTCGAGTGCGAGCGCGGCACTCACGAGGGGGGGCTCGGCCGCGGGATCCTGGACCACCAAACCGTCCGAGAGAACGATGACAGCGGCCAGCGGTCTCGCTTCACCGGTCTCGAGGGCACGGCCGAGTTCGATGAGCGCGCCCGTGAGATCTGAATCCTTCCCGTCTGTATTTATAGACAGGTTGTCTGCGTCGGCGCGGGTCAGCGAAGCGGTGCTGCGAGCGAAACTCCGCAGGTCGACGTGCAGTCCCGACGAGCGCCAGAGCTGGCGGATGTCGGCGTTCTTTCGCCAAAACCGCTGCAGCCGCTCGATCCGAGTGATCGTCGCCTCGCCATGCCCGTCACTGTCTTTGAGGGCCATGCTCGCCGAGCTGTCGACGAGCACGACGATCCGCGGGCCGGTTGGCGAGACCTGCTCCACTGCGATCGTCAGCTCGCCGATGACGAGGCCTAGGATCGCGATGCCGAGGAGACGAAGCGCGAAGAGGCCGAGGCGAATTCGCAGCCGGAGTTCGATCGCCGGCCGTCGCAGTTCCTGCCAGGCATCAAAGAGGGCGATCGTCGCTGCGCTGGCCAGCAGGATCAGCAACCAGGTGTCGGGGCTGTGCCCGGCGATGATCCGCCAGCGGTCGCTCATCGCCACCTGCGGCCGAGAAGCAGCGTTTCGACGTGGGCCCTGTCCGACTTGTAGTCGGTGCAGGTGGCGTAGAGCAGGATGTTGATGGCGAAGCGCAGTGCCCCTTCGCGTTGTACGGGCCCGCCGGGTACGCAGGGGTGGATCGGCAGTTGGTCGGGCCCGCGAGCGAGCGCGCCACCCAGATCGTTGCGGAGCAGCAGCACTTTCAGCCGGCCCTCGTCTTCAATGCCGAGCGCTCGCTCGGCGTTGGCGGTACGCCCGAGTGGGGAATCGACGAGATAAAACGACCGGTAGAGAACGTGCTCGGGAGAGACCGGGGCCAGGCCTGAACCCGGTGCGATACGCTCTAAGAGCGCCCTGACATCGCGCTCAAAGCTGCGGTCTGTACCACCGTCGGCGGCGTCGAAGACCATCATGCCGCCGAGGTCGAGGAAACGGGCCAAGCGGGCCGCGGCGGCGTCCTCGAAGGGCGGCAATCCGCCCTCGCCGGCGATGTAGAGGAAGGGCGTATTAAAAAGCGCAGCCGAGCTGGCCTTGACCCTTGTCGGCTCGCGCAGAGGCTCTAGGCGGGTGCGCAGGCGGGCCTCGATGGCGAGCTCGCGCATTGCTCCGGGGCGCGGGTTCCAGTTGCCGGCGTACTCGAGCTGCGGCAGATCGACCTCGAGAACCATCTCGGGTGGGTCTGCGCTGGGGTGCAGAGCGGGCAGCCGCGCCTTGGCCAGGCCACCCGTGAGGAGGGTCGTCAGCGCCGCGGCGCCGCTTAAAAACGATCGTCGCCTGCTCTGCCCCATCGCCGCTCTTTGGCCATGCTAGCAGTCTACTCGCCGCTCTGCTGCCCCGTTGCGCGACCGAGGCGGTCCCTTGAAGATGCGTGCGCGAATCCCGCGGTTCATTTTTTCGCGAGACTTTTGGTGATCCGACGCTAGCGCCGTATCACCCAGCCATCGCTCACGCGAATCTTGGATTGCCTTAGAACCAGGGCGCGACTGCGCCCAACACCCTTCTTGCTCCGCTCTCGCCGGGGGCCTTCGGGCCTCCGGCGTTCATTTTTTTAAGGGTGCTGGTGCAGGCTCGCGCAGACGCTTGCCAAGCGCGCTCGGCTCTCGTTAAGTTGAAGCCATGCTCCTCCGCGCTGAGATGCTGACGGTTGTCGCGTTCGGCATCTTCGCTGGTTGTGATGCGCCAGAGAGCGTGGCTGCTGTGTCGCTCGCGGATGTCGAGGGTTGCGAGAATGTGCTCGACTGGTCGCCAGAGGGCACGCTCCTCGAGGATCGTGTGATCGAGCGAATCAACGAGGAGCGACGCACTGGTGGGCGCTGTGGCGATCGAACCTACGCACCCCAGGGACCGATCGAACGCAACGCAGCGCTGCACTGTGCCGCCCGCTTACACAGCCTAGACATGGTGACCGACAACTACGTTGGCTTTGTCGCCCCCGACGAGATCGGGCTGCTCCGGCGCCTCGAAGATGTCGGTTACGACTACGCGATCTGGGCCGCGAGCATCGGCGCGGGGTGGACGGTCGCAGATAACGCGGTCGACTCCTGGCTCGGCGATGAGAGCCAGTGTTGGAAGCTATTTGCCGCCGAGCTGACGGGCGTCGGCATCGGCGTTGTCATGTTGCCCGAGCCTGAATTCGA
>Ga0256845_1002235_pt1 | contig 14278 bp, 15 predicted proteins | sample RiftiametaG_FD_189101 | JGI IMG/M metagenome (GOLD analysis project Ga0256845, IMG submission 189101) | Tube worm associated microbial communities from hydrothermal vent at the East Pacific Rise, Pacific Ocean - Riftia | ecosystem: Host-associated > Annelida > Integument > Unclassified ...
CCGAAGAACTTGGAGGAATGGGTGTTGATTTTAACACAAGCATGCTCGTGACTGAGAAATTAGGAAACGGTTATTCTTTCTCTGTTGCTTTTTCTGCTCATACTGGAATTGGAACTTTACCAATCCTATATTATGGTAACGATGAACAAAAGAAAAAATACATTCCCAAATTAGCAAGTGGAGAATGGAAAGCTGCATATTGTCTGACAGAACCGAATGCAGGTTCAGATGCTAATTCAGGAAAAACGAAAGCTACATTGTCTGACGACGGAAATCATTACATTGTCAACGGACAAAAAATGTGGATTACAAATGGTGGATTTGCTGACGTTTTCACTGTATTTGCAAAAATAGATGATGACAAAAAACTTTCTGCTTTCATTATTGATGCTGACACTGAAGGAATAACATTGAATCCTGAAGAAAAGAAGATGGGAATAAAAGGTTCTTCTACTCGTCAAGTTTTCTTTAATAATGTTAAGGTTCCTGTAGAGAATTTACTTTCTGAACGAGAAAATGGGTTTAAAATCGCTTTAAACATTTTAAATATTGGTCGAATTAAACTAGGAGCAGCTGTTATTGGTGCTTCTAAAGCGACAATAACTGAGTCTGTAAATTATGCAAACGAAAGAGAGCAATTCGGTCGCTCAATTTCAAAATATGGAGCGATTCGTTATAAACTAGCAGAACAAGCCATTCAAACTTTTGTTGTTGAATCAGCAATTTATCGTGCGGGACAAAATATCGACGATGCAATTGCAGGCTATGTTGCTGACGGAATGGAAAAAAGTCAAGCGACATTGAAAGGAATTGAGTTATTTGCACCAGAATGTGCTATTCTTAAAGTCGCAGGTTCAGAAGCGCTCGATTATGCGGTAGATGAAGCAGTACAAATTTTTGGTGGAATGGGCTATTCCGCAGAATCATCTGTTGAAAGAGGTTATCGTGACGCTAGAATCAATCGAATATTTGAAGGAACGAATGAAATAAATCGACTATTAATTGTTGACATGGTTTTACGTCGTGCTATGAAAGGAGAATTAGATTTGATGGGACCTGCAATGGCTGTTGCCAATGAATTAATGAGTATTCCTGATTTCGCAGAGAAACCAACATCTATTCTTGGAAATGAAGAACTGTACTTAAAAGGATTTAAGAAAACAATCTTGATGATTGCCGGTTCTGCTGTTCAAAAACTCATGCAAACAATGTCAAAAGAGCAAGAAATATTGATGAACATCGCCGATATTTCAATTTGGACTTATTTGGCTGAATCTTCATTGTTACGCGTTCAACAAATCATTGAAATGCGAGGCGAAGAAAACTGCCAAGAAGAAATTGCAATGGTGAAAACGTATTTCTATGATGTTGCAGATAAAATCAACAAAGCAGGGAAAGATGCTTTGAATTCATTCACTGAAGGCGATGAATTGAGAATGATGTTGATGGGACTGAAACGTTTCACAAAAACAGAACCTTTCAATCCAAAAGCAGCTAGACAATTGATTGCTACAAAAATCATTGATAAAAACGAATATTGCTGGTAAGCAATTTATTAAAAAAAGTAGGGGGGCAGGTTGTAACCTGCCCCCCTACTTTTTTAATTTAATATAATTCTATTTCTTCAACGTAATTCCATCACATTCAAAACCAATTTCAAATTTTGATTCTGTAATTTCATTGATTTCTTCTTCCGATTTACCTGCATCTTCAGCGAAGTGTTGCAATAATTCAACAGAGATTGTATCGTAATGTGCAACCCCGTGAAGATAAGCTTCTGTTCCAACTTCAGTTGCTGGTGGAATTGTAAAGTGATCTTTGAAACGAACCATAAACGTTTCGCCATTACCTTTCTCAATATTCACCCAACATCCCGCTTTCGAGCAAACTTCAATTAACGATGCTTCAAAAGTAAACTCATTTACTTTTGGATTCTCCTTGAATGCCATTAACATTTCTTCAACAGAAATGGCTTCTTCAGGATTCACTTTAAATTCTCCGTAACTTTCTCCAAGTTCAACAGTTATTTCTTCTGTTTCAGTTATTGTTTCTTCAATTTCTTTCTTTTCATTTGAGCAAGATGTCATCAATATAGCAACACCTAAAATAATTCCGTAATACTTCATTTTGTATAGATTGGTTAATAATCACTACAAATATCGTGGTTTTATAAACAAGAATGAAACTTAGTATCAAAAAAAATGGAGTAAGTGAAAACCTACTCCATTTTTTTAAAATCTTAATTATCTATTTCAAATAAGTATCCATGAACTTATCCAATGTGATTGTATCTTCACCAACTTTTAAGTTACTTACGCCACAAGAACTTAGGAAACGTCCCATTACCATTCTTGAAATAGTTTCATCATTACTCATTTTTAAAGTTGCTTTGTGTGAGCTTGCATCAAAACCAACCGTAAAATACGTTGTATAATAGTTTGCATTCTTTTTTACTTGCTCAGCCGTAACATTTGAAGGAAGAACATATGTATATTCTCCTGAAACTTTACTCTTTGCTAATTCTGATTTTGTTTCTGCAGTTGCAATAGATTTTACTTCTTGTGCAAACGTTGTTGCAGTCAATGTAAAAATGGCGATAAGTGTAAATAATAATTTTTTCATTTGTTTCAATTTATTGTTGTATTACTAAAACGCATATTAAACTAAAAAAGTTGCGTATTTTCACGACAATATACAAATATTTAACCAACTTTACTGTATGAGTAAACTCAAATCTTTTTTCAAAAAAGGAATCCTAGAAGCTGGCTGTGACGAAGCAGGTAGAGGTTGTTTGGCTGGACCTGTTGTAGCTGCGGCTGTTATTCTTCCAAGTAACTTTAAGAATGATTTACTCAATGATTCTAAAAAGCTAACTGAAGCACAACGAAACAAACTACGTCCCATCATTGAAAAAGAAGCCATTTCTTACGGTGTTTCATTTGTGGATGAAAAAGAAATCGATCAAATCAATATCTTAAACGCAAGTTTTACGGCAATGCACAGAGCTGTTGATCAGCTGAATAAAAAGCCTGAACTTCTTCTCATTGACGGAAATCGTTTCAACCCCTACCCCAATATTGATCACGAATGCATCATAAAAGGAGATGGAAAATACTTGTCTATTGCTGCAGCTTCTGTTTTGGCTAAAACGTACAGAGATGATTTTATGGAAAAGATGCACGAAGAATTCCCAGTCTATGATTGGAAGAAGAATAAAGGCTATCCTACAAAAAAACATCGTATTGCAATTTTAAACCATGGCGATTGTAAATACCATCGTAAAACATTTCGCTTACTTCCCGAAAATCAACGTTCTCTTTTTGAATAAAAATTTCGATAAGCTCAATACAATACACAATGTCCAAAATTAATATCCGTTGTTACGGAATAATAATCAATAAAAATAAAGAAATCCTTCTTTCTGATGAACATCGTTTTGGTCGTTCTTTTACAAAATTTATTGGCGGAGGATTAGAATTTGGTGAAGGGACTAGTGAATGCCTTGAAAGAGAAATTTTAGAAGAAACTGGATTGCACGCATCTATTGGCGATCTTTTTTATGTCAACGATTTTTTTCAAGAATCTTCATTCAGTAAAGAAGATCAAATCATCAGTTTTTATTATTTCATTGAAAAAATTGATTGTGCTGCAATTCCAATTGCTGAAACTTCCACTCTTAAAAAAGGAAATGGAGAAATATTTAGATGGAAATCAATCCATTCTTTAACTGAAAATGAGGTAACTTTCCCGATTGACAAGGTTGTGGTTGGGAAAATTAAAGCGTTATATGACTAGAACCAGTATTTCGCATCGAGCTGACTCCACTGAGTTTACCGGAGTGTGTCGAGATGCGAGATGACCAAGACTAACTTTCATCAAACATCCTCCATAAAAGCACCTTCTTTCAAAGAGTATGGAGAAATTAGCACTTGTTTTGTACTTAAATTTTGCATTGCCCATTTTACTTTGTAGGCAGCTATGGGTAACATTCTTTTCCGTATTGGAGAAATCAATGGGTTATTCATTCTATCTTCTAAAGATGAGAAAAGAATTGACTCAATCACATCGTCCAACTTTTTTTTAGGCAAATTAACAAGTTGTTTACTCTCTGGCAATTCATGGTGAAAAGATAATTTATACAAAGTCTCAAAACTACCTGATGCACCGATTAAAACGGGTGATTTAGAAGCGTCAAAAAACATTCCCTTGTTCTTATTCAAAAACCTGTCAATTTCTTCAAAATGAGCTTTTGTAAATTCATCAGGATGGCCTAAATGTTGAAATATTCTAGAGACTCCTACATTCATACTCACTTCATCCTGTTGTTGGCCTTTATTTACATAAATAAATTCAGTACTTCCTCCGCCAATATCCATGATGATCGTTTTTTCATCAAAATCGTGTAACCATTTCACACCTTGATAAATCAATTGAGCTTCTTTTTCTCCGGATACAATTTTTATTTGCAAATCCAATTCATCTTTTGCGAATTCGATTAATTCAGACCGATTAGAGGATGCTCTCAAAGCAGATGTTCCAATACCAATCACATCCATCACATCCATTTCATGGCACATGAAAATAAAATGCCGCAATGCGTCTTTCGCCCTCTCCAGAGCATCTGGCGTAATGATTCCTTGATTAATCCCGCCCATTCCAAGTAGAACTGACATTTTTTCAGAATAAATTCTACAGAATGTTCCTTTCACAACTTCACCAACGAGCAAGTTAAATGTATTTGTTCCAAGATCAATTACTGCTTTTTTCATTATTCTTTTCTTAGCCACTTAAATAGATGCTTCATTCTCACACGATGTCCAAATTGGAGAATCCCATTTTTATATAATCGGGACGCCACCATAAGAACAAACATTGCAGAAAGAAAGAGTGTAATCATTGATAAATAAATCTGATAGCCTTCTCCAATAGAATATCCCGTAGATAATTTCACCATTACAACAACTGGGGAGGTAAAAGGGAAGTAATGAAAGAATGTTGAAAGCGAACTTTCGGGATAGTACAATGAATAATATCCCGCATAAAGAGCAAAGAACAATAAGAAAATAAGGGGAAGAACAAATTGTTGACCATCACTTTCAGATCCACTTGTTGCACCAATTGCTGCGAAAATTGCTCCATAAAACAAATAACCAAGCAAGAAGAAAACAATGAAAAACGATGTCATATTCACAAAATGAATGCGATCAAAAATCAATTCCACAAACTGATTGTATTCTCTCGCTGCAAAATGACTTTCTTGGTAGCTTTGGTTTACTCCTTCAACCATTAATTCTGCGATATTCATTTGACTTGCATCTAATAAATCTGGAAATAAGGTTTCTCTCATAAAATAAAGTCCACCCCCAATTATGACTGCCCAAAAAACAAATTGTAGAAAGGCGGACAAACCAATTCCAATAATTTTACCCAGCATTAATTCTCGAGGCGATGTAGTTGCGAGTAGCACTTCAACAATTCGATTACTTTTTTCCACTGCAACACTTCTCAAAATTGTCATCCCAAATAAGAAAATGAACAAGAAAATGAGCACACCATAAAAATAACCAACCCAGCCTTCAAGATTAGACGCTTGATTATCTGGATCGTATACATCTGCAAAAGTCAATTGCAAAGGCTGTTTAATCTTACGGTATTCATCCAATGGAATTTTATCGAACTCTTCAATGAGAATTTCTTCTAACCGTCGTTCCATTTGAAACTTAATACGTGTTTGCATTCTCACATCCGGTTCTTCTCGGTAGAATACGAAACCTATTTTATTACTCAAGACTTTTTCGTTGACTTCTAAAAACGCATCATATTGTTGAAATTTCTTACCATTTGCAAAATCTTCAAGAGATAAAACACCGTTGTAGAAAGCATAATTAATTGCTTTATCTTCTCCAGGCATAATTTTACTTTGCAGTAAATTTCCATGGTCAGCAACCAATACATTCCAGTGTTTTTTTGAATTACCTCCAAGGGTAAACAAAAGATAAATCATTCCTAAAACAACTAAAGGTCCAAGAAAGGAAAAAATTAAAAAAGAGCGAGCCCCAATTCTTTCTTTGAATTCTCGTAAGGCAATTAATAAACTATTTCTCATCTTTTACCTCCTCTTTTGGTTGAACTAAGCTGATAAAAACATCTTGCATGGATGGGAGAACTTCCCAAGCTGCTTCAATTTCTATTTGGCCAATTAATACTTTTAGTAAATCCTGAAAAGAATTCTCTCCTCTCATTTTAACACGGACAACAAATCGATCATCGCCCAGAATATCTTTATCAATCACTTCAAATCCTGTCCATAGTGCATTTACAAAAGCAATCATATTGCCTTTAAAACGGACAGCATAAATACCCATTTTTTGATCAGCTTGTAATTCAGAAATCGAACCTTCTGCTATTTTTTTTGATTCATGTATCAAAACAGCTCTGTCACAAATTTCTTCAATACTTTTCATATTGTGAGAAGAAAGAACAATCGTTTTACCGGCGGCCCTCATTTCTATTAATTCTTGCTTAATTAATTCCACATTAATCGGATCAAAACCACTGAACGGTTCATCGAGTATCAACAATTGTGGTTCATGTAGCACAGCACAAATGAATTGAACTTTCTGTGCCATTCCTTTGGATAACTCTTCAATTCTCTTCTTTCTCCAATCATTGATTTTAAATTTATCAAACCAATAATCAATTTTAGTATGTACATCTTTTTTAGACAACCCTCTCAATCTACCTAGGAAAAAAGCATGATTTTCAACAGTCATTCCTTTGTACAATCCTCTTTCTTCCGGTAAATATCCAATTTCGGCTAAATCTTTGTCCGTCATTAAGTTTCCATTGAAACGTATAGAGCCAGAATCTTGGTCAACAATTCGGTTGATAATTCGAATCAACGTTGTTTTTCCAGCGCCATTCGGACCGAGTAATCCAAAAATTTCACCTTTCCGAATCGTAAAAGAAACATCATTCAATGCTTCTTTCCGGTAAAATGATTTTGATATATTTTTAATTTCAAGCATACGTTTGTGAAGATAAATATTAATTGTCAAATAAGAATTAAGAATTGACTATTAAAATGAAATATCTCCATTATTTCAGTATCTTGTTCGTATGAAAACAGCATTAATTACAGGAGCATCTAGTGGAATTGGAAAAGAATTGGCTTATTTATTTGCACAAGACCAATACAATTTAATTCTCGTTGCAAGAAGTGAAAACACACTGAAAGAAATTGCAAAAGAATGTGAAACAAAATTCTCGGTAAATGTAAATGTCATTGCTCACGACTTATCTGTTCCGAACAGTGGCGTTGAACTTGCTGAAAAAGTAAAATCTTTGGAATTAAAAGTTGATGCACTTGTAAACAATGCTGGGTTTGGTGATTACGGTGACTTTGCACAAGCTGATTTCAAGAAAGGAATTGACATGATTCAATTAAACACCGTTAGTTTAACAGAACTGTCTTTGATTTACTCGAAAGAAATGGTAGAGAGAAATGAGGGGGGAATTCTAAACGTTGCTTCAACGGCAGCTTTTCAACCTTTGCCCAAAATGGGAATTTATGCTGCAAGTAAAGCATATGTCTTACATCTAACTGAAGCAATGCATTTTGAAGTAAAGAATACCAATGTACATGTTACTGCTTTGTGTCCTGGAGCAACAAAAACAGGTTTTGAAAAAGCCGCAGACATGGACGGTTCAAAATTATTCGACAGTGCTGTTATGGATGCAAAAACAGTTGCAAAAGCAGGTTACAATGGATTGAAAAAGAATAAAATGTATGTTATTCCTGGTGTTAAGAATAAAGTTTTGTCATTCTTAACAGATATGACTCCTTTTAGAAAAATGAAAGTCTGGTTGGCTGGAAAAATTATTGGTTAGTTTTTATTGATTATTGAATTCACCCTAGGTTAAAAGCTAATTTCACCCCTTCTAGAATCATATTCACTCCAATAATCGCAATGATTAATCCCATGATCTTGCTAATTACTGTAATAATGTTTGACCCCATTTTTTGTTGAATCTTTTCACTTAAAGAAAAAGCAACAAAGGTGAGCAAACATAAAATAGCAAAAATTGCTATTACAATTGAAATATGTGTAAAGGACGCATTCGTTGAAAAATTCATTGCGGTAACGATAGTTCCTGGTCCAGCTAGGATTGGAATTGCAAGTGGTGAAATTGCAATATTTTCATCAACATTGGATTTTTCCATACTTTTCACTGAGGACTTTTTAGATTGAAGCATTTCAAATCCTACAAAGAAGATCAAAATTCCTCCCGTAATTTTAAATGCAGGTATAGTTAATCCGAATAATTCAAATATAAATTTCCCCAATAAAACAAAAATTGTAACAATCAAAAAGGCTGTAAAAACAGCCTTTTTGTTAATCTCTTTTTTTGTTTTCTCATCACTTCCTTCTACAAGTGATAAAAAGATTGGCACATTTGCCAATGGATTCATAATTGCAAAAAAACTTGTAAAAACCGTTAATGCAAAAGTTAATAATTCTCCCATGAATACAAAGGTATAAAGTTTGTTCAATTTACATGATGTAAAGCTATAATTTGAATGGCTGATGACTTCTGACTTCGACAAGCTCAGTCATCAGCTCAGTCATCAGTTATTCATCAGCTCAGTTAATTATTAATTACACTATATACTCCGTTCTATCCCCTAGCAACACCCTCCACCATCGTAGAAGTAAGTAGATTCTGAAATATAAATATCATCGCGTTTTAAGGCTCTAAACTGTCCTGCAGTTTTATCACAAATTGCTAATGGAGAATTTTGCATTAAAGTATGTCCAGCTCCATCGTCATACAATTCATCATCACCGTAATAAATTGCTGTTTTCCCAGTGAATACACAAGGACCATCTGGTAAAACAGGGTCTTTGATTGCACAAACCTCCACACTTTCCAAGAAAATCAATTCTTTCGTGTCATAATGTGCAGGATCTAATACTCTGTATGGACGTTTTGCTCTAATTTCAATGGTTCCAAAACCTGCATCAGTCAGCATTTTAATGTATTCATTCAATGGTAAAGAACCACTTAAACATAACGCACGAAGACGTTCATCATTTTTCAATGATTCTGGCATCGGGTCTTCAGTTACAGGATCAGATAGCACCAATCGTCCATTTGGTTTTAAGACACGATACATTTCAGCAATTGCTTTTTTCAAATCTTCTTTATCGAAAATATTGAACAAACAATTCTGCGCAGCTACGTCAATAGACTCGTCTTCTACGGGTAAATTCAAAGCATCCCCTTTTCTTACATCAACAAATTCTGATTTAAACCAAGGATTCGTTGCTTCTGCTTCTTTAAGGTTGTTTTTACATGCCTCCAACATTTCGTCGACAACATCAATTCCAATTACGCCATTTTTCTTTCGACTGAAATAAGAAAACTGGAAAACTTCCATTCCCCCACCTACTCCAACGTATAATATTGTTGGGTCATTCACTAAATCTCGAGGATTCACAGTACTTCCACAACCGTAATTCATTTCCAACATAATGTTGGGCATATCCAATTCGGGTAAAACCCAAACAGGAGTGGTTGTACAGCATAGCCCAACATCTGGAGTTAAAGCTGCTTCTTTGTAAACATCGTGTGTTGTATCTAAATAGGATTTCATACTCTTTATTTTAATTAATTAAGCTATCGTACCACCACAACTTGAACCTGCACCAGCAGTACATCCGTAGCAATGGTTGTTTACGATAATACTTCTATTTTCTAATTCTGAAAGGTTTAAATTGGATAAATGCTGACCTTTTGCAGCAACTTTAAGATCTAGGATTTGATTGAAATCACAATCGAATAAGAATCCATCCCAACTGATTGAAATGGTATTTCTACACATGACATTTTTTGCTGCATCAGGATTGAAAGAATCCACCATTAAATTCATGTAATCGTCGTAACGTTCACTGGCCACTAAGAATTCTAAAAATCTACTGATGGGTAAATTTGTAATGGCAAATAACTGATTAAATTCAATGTCAAAACCTTCTTTCAATTCTTTTTTATAATCAACCTCAAGTGCTTCTTGAGAAGGAGGCAATGCTGCTCCACCAGGATTGTAAACTAGATTTAATGTAAGATCTGAATCGGTTTTTCCATAACCAACAGCATTCAACATTTGTAAAGCTTTAATACTGTCATTAAAAACACCATCACCTCGTTGAGCATCCGTATTAGATTCCGTATAACAAGGCATTGACGATACTACTTCCACTTTATGTTTCTTGAAAAAATCGGGTAAATCGTAGTACTTTTTATTGGCGACTACAATTGTCAAATTACAACGCACAATAATATGTTTTCCTTTCTTTGACAATTGCTCAACAAACCAACGGAAATTTGGATTCATTTCGGGTGCTCCACCTGTTAAATCAACCGTTTTACAATTTGTTTTATCGATTGCATCCAAACAAAGCTCCATGGTTTCTTTGGTCATAATCTCTTTACGATCAGGACCAGCGTCGACATGACAATGGGTACAAACCTGATTGCACATTTTTCCTAAATTAATTTGAAAAACATCAATCGAAGTAGGTTTCAAAGGGAATAAATCAATGGACTTTAAAGCATCATTGAAATGTTGAACATTAGCGCTATCTAGCACTTGAATTTGCATTTTACTCTCTGACAGTTTATGCTTTTGAGCAGCTAATGATTTATGTTTGAGTACGGTCATAATTCTATTATAAACAATGTTGACGAAAGAATATAAATCTTCTTACAAAAGAATTTAAAATAATTTCTTTTTCCATTCTTTCCATTTGTACTTTTTTGAAAAAATAAATAGAATAAGCGGTTGAATCAGAAGAAGTGTCAACCATGATTCTACTCCAAACACTGGCGGAGAATGGTCAATAAATAGCGCATCCGTTTGAAAAGATTGCCATTCATTTGTTAAAATAACTGACGCAAAAATATTATTCACAGCGTGATACCCCATTGAAAGTTCGATACCTCCATCCATTTGTGTCATTATTCCAAGAAACAAACCGGTAGAAATGTAAAAAATCAATAAAATTGATCCAATTTTCGCAACTTCTGGGTTTGCACCATGGAGTAAACCAAATGCAACACCTGTTATTAGTATAGAGATCCACCCTTTTTTAAACAATTTCCCAAATGCCTGAAAAAGATAGCCTCTAAAAAGAACTTCTTCCGCTGTAGTTTGAATTGGGAGTATAAAAATGGAAACCAAAAGCAGTGGAATAAATGTTGACCAATTTAGCTGAAATTCGATAGAATCATCGCTAAAAATTGCGTACACTAAAAAAAGGGACATAATCCCCCCCCAAGTTAAAAAGGCGAAAACAAGGCGTTTCCAATCGAATGCTTTTCTTGAAGTAAAAACACTAAGAATTGGTCTTTTGTGTAAATAACGTACACAAAAGACCAATGAAACTAGCACAAATGAGAAAGGCATCAACATCAAAGAAAGAATGAGATTTAAATCTACATTCTTTGGGATATTTAGCATTGAAAATCCTAAAATTGAATTTGCCAATCCCTCCACTACAAATTGTCCAATGACTAGAGACAATAAAGCAATTACAACAGTGAGAATATATGTCCCTGCATTGCCTACCCCTTTATTTCCTTGCTCTAAAAAATTCATTGATTACTGAAACACATCTTTCATTCTCTGAAAAAACCCTTTATCGTTGTGATCTGGACTAGGAGTAAAGTTTTCACTTTTTCTTAATCCCTCTAGAATTGTTCTTTCTTCTTTCGAAACTTTTTTAGGTGTCCAAACATTGATATGAACAAATAAATCACCTTTCCCGTATCCTTGAAGTACTGGCAAACCTTTTCCTTTCAATCGAAGTACTTTACCACTTTGGGTACCTGCTTCAATTTTAATTTTTGCTTTTCCTTTAATTGTTGGGATTTCAATTGATTCACCAAGAACAGCATCTACAAAATTAACATAAGCGTCATAATGTAAGTTTTCACCATCTCTTCTCAAATCAGGACTCGCAACTTCTTCAATCACAACAATGAGATCTCCAGAAATTCCATTAAATGGACCTGCATTTCCTTTTCCAGTAACGCTTAATTGCATTCCGTCTTCAACTCCTGCAGGGATGTCTATTTCAATTACTTCTTCTTTACGAATAAGTCCTTGATCGTTTGCGCCAGAAGGTTTTTTGTCAATTTTCTTTCCTGCACCTTGACAAACGTTACAAGTAGATTGAGTTTGCATAGCACCCAAAAATGTTTGAGCGACACGTGTTACTCGACCTGTACCATGGCAAGTTTGACAATCTTTGTACGTTACACCTTCAGCATTAACGAGCTTATTTACTTTAATTTTCTTATGAACTCCTTCGGCAATTTCTTCCAAAGTTAATTTCATTTTAACACGAAGGTTTGTTCCTCGAACAACTCTAGTTCTTCCACGACTTCCTCCAAATGATCCACCACCTCCGAATCCGCCTCCGCCTCCGCCAAAGACATCTCCGAATTGAGAGAAAATATCATCCATATTCATTCCGTGACCTCCGCCGCCAAAACCGCCTCGCATACCATCATGTCCAAATTGGTCATAACGCGATTTCTTTTCGTCGTTGCTCAGTATTTCATACGCCTCTGCTGCTTCTTTGAATTTATCTTCTGCAGCAGTATCCCCTTCATTTTTATCTGGATGATATTTTAAGGCAAGTTTTCTATATGCTTTTTTTATTTCAGTAGCAGAAGCACTTTTGGCAACTCCTAAAACTTCGTAATAATCTCTTTTATCGCTCATGATTGAACCAATTTATTTTTCTAGAAAGAATTAATGACCGACTACAACCTTTGCAAATCGAACGACTTTATCATTCAATTTATATCCTTTTTCTACCGTGTCAATTACTTTTCCTTTTTCTTTTTTTGACGGAGCAGGTACTTTCGCTATCGCTTCATGAATTTCAGCATCAAAATCAGAACCTAAAGATTCCATTGATTCTAATCCTTTTGCTTTCATAATAGTGATGAATTTATTGAAGATAAGGTTAAACCCTTCTTTTACACTTTCAATATCATCGTTGCTTTCATTATTTAGAGCTGCACGTTCTAAGTCGTCAATAACAGGAATTAAATCACGCATCAAAGAAGCATTAGCATTCGAAATAATGTCTATTTTTTCTTTGTTTGTTCTTTTTCGATAGTTGTCAAACTCTGCATGAATACGAATATATTTATCGTTTAATTCAGCGTGTTTTTCTTCCCAAGTAGGTTCAAGAGTTTCTTCTTCCCCAGTCGATACTTCATCTTCTTGGGCAATATTTTCATCAAGAACAACATTCTCTTGATTTTCAATCTCTTCTTCACTCTTTATATTTTTATCTTTCGACATACTCTTTTATTTTGATTTCAAGCAAGACAAAGATTCTGCCATTATTGAGAATAAGACAGAGTGTCACAATTAAAGTGACAAAGATGAAAAGATGTCAGAAAAAGGGGGATTACTTAGTCATCCAATGTAAATTCCTTGAATACATGAAAATAAACAATCCAGAAATTAAAAGATTAGCTACTATTATGATACTAGGAATATTAGAAGGAGAAATGTATAAATAAATTGAACCAACAGAAATCAAACTGTAAATGATGTAAAAATGAAATCCTTGTTTGTACCCTTTCCACATTTTCATTGCAGCAAAAACGCCAATTGAAGCAGCAATAAAAGAGAGCATTGTTCCTAAAAAGAAGTGGTCATTTGCTTGGATAGTCATCGCTTGAATTTTCTCCATCATTCCAACCCACGAATCCATTCCGGCTTCTTTCAATTGAGAAATAGATTGTGCTAAAGCAACTTTAGATTCAAGCATTTGATCCTCTGATAATTTTCCCGAAATTAAACTCGAAATTGCAGAGAACACTCCTAATCCTGTTGTTATAAAAGTCAAAACACACAATGTTGTTAAGAATCCTGGTCTTGGCTGATCCTGTTGAACTATTCCGTTATCAATGTTGTCAATTTCGTTCATTTTTTTTCTTTAAAATTAAATATTATTTTTCACAAATGATGTACTTTTCATTAAATGTGGATGCATATAACAATCAACATCAATAAAAGGGACTTCTTTTCTATAGTTTGCTCTCAATTTTTCAATTCTCGGAGAAGATTTCTCTTTTCTAAAATCCATTGCTTGAGAACTCGCCATTAGTTCAACACCTTGGATTGAGTAGCAATTTTGTATGATTTTATACAGTTTTGTCGCTGCATTAGCTCCCATACTTACATGGTCTT
>Ga0256845_1002236_pt1 | contig 14273 bp, 12 predicted proteins | sample RiftiametaG_FD_189101 | JGI IMG/M metagenome (GOLD analysis project Ga0256845, IMG submission 189101) | Tube worm associated microbial communities from hydrothermal vent at the East Pacific Rise, Pacific Ocean - Riftia | ecosystem: Host-associated > Annelida > Integument > Unclassified ...
CTTTATAATCGACCTATTTTGAGATGTCAATTCGATATTATTCGATATTTTTTCGATACTATTCGATACTTTTAAACTATTTTTAAGACGATAAAACAATAATATATTAATTAACAAACTTCACAACCACCCTCTTGCAACAACTTCTCTGTAAGTTCCAATAGATTGACTCTTTGCATAATCTCCCCTGCTCCAAAAAGGTCATACTCATGTTGACTTATCTCTTGATATTTGGCGATAATATCAAAAAAGTTTCCAACCTTAGTTGCTCCATTTTTGGTTTTATAGACAAACAATATAGACTCTTTGGCTACCTCATCATCCAAATAATTAAGAAGTAGAGGGCTATGAGTTGCTACTATAGTTTGGTGTGATGAATCCAAAAGAGTATCTACCAATTTTTCTACAAACTCTTGATTTATTCCATCCTCTATCTCATCAAATATCAAAACTGATTCAGTTGTTAAAAGCTGTGAGAGAATCGCCAAGATACGCAATATCCCATCACTTAGGTGTAGACTATCAGTTTTTATTGGTTTATTGTTATGTTTTTCAATCAAGGAGAGTGTTTTCCAACCTGAACGCAGGGATTTTGACTCAAAAGAGTCAATATTTGGGAAAAAATCTTTTAAAGCTTTTTGTAACTTTTCCCTTTTTCCTTTGTCTAAAGAGTTAATAAATGCTGATAGCATCTCTCCTCCTAGACCTATACTGTTTTTTGATTCTCTTGCTCGTTTTTTCATTAGAGTTGGACTTAGGAGTTCTGTTGAACGGATTTCATTGAAGAATTTATGAATACTATTTAGTTCATCTCCTAGAATATCTGATTTTAGGGCTGATAAAATAGAACCTTGATATTTAAAGTTTATTTTTCCTTTTAAAACTTTACCCTTTTCAAATAAAGTAAAATTTCTTGAATTCACTGCCATAATTGGTATAAAATTATTTTTAGAAACCTGTTTAGTAATCGTTTCCATAGAACATTTCAAACTTTTATTATTAAAATAAATTCTCCAAATATATTCCTGATTTCTCAAAGAAAAAGTAACTACAATATCAATCAAAGATTTCCTATTCCCATAAAAAGTTAAATCCTTTTTACTCCATCCTCTAGCATCTAACCACTCTGCTATCTCTCCTAGTGAGATAGCAGATAAAAAATCAATAGCCTGTAAAACAGTCGTTTTTCCTGCTCCATTCATCCCTATTAAAAAGCTATTTTTACTAAAATTTATCTCTGTATCTTCTAAAGATTTAAAATTCTTTATCTTTATATTAAGTAACATATTTAAAGGCATTATTTCTTCCTTTGACTATTTATAAAAGTGTACCATCTTAAACTTATCTATTTATTTTAGAGAGGATAGGAATCATACAAAAAGGAAATATTTCAAAAAGATGATAATAAGATAAGCTACTTATAAAAGTAGCTCAATTTAATAGAGTAAAACTACCTAGTTTCTATCTAAACAGTTCAAATCAGAAAAGGCCTGTTTGAGTCTATTTACCATGGATAATTCACCCTCTCTTAACCATTTTCTAGGGTCATAATATTTTTTGTTTGGTTTATCTTCACCCTCTGGGTTTCCAATCTGTCCCTGTAGATAAGCGTGATATTGTGATATATAGCCACGAATTCCATTCCAATATGCCCACTGTGTATCTGTATCTATATTCATCTTAATCACACCATACTCAATCGCCTCTCTAATCTCTGCTAGAGTAGAGCCTGAGCCACCATGAAATACAAAATCTACAGGTTTTTTATCTGTGCTGAATTTTTGCTCAATATACTTCTGTGAGTCATCTAAAATCTTTGGAGTTAGAACAACATTGCCTGGTTTATAGACACCATGAACATTACCAAATGAAGCAGCGATAGTAAATCTATCAGAAACCTTTTTTAGCTCCTCATAGGCATAAGCAACCTCTTCTGGTTGAGTATAGAGAAGTGAATTATCCACATCTGTATTGTCTACTCCATCCTCCTCTCCACCTGTTACACCAAGCTCTATCTCCAATGTTATACCCATTTTTGACATTCTCTCTAGGTACTCTTTGCTTGTTTGGATATTATCTTCTATTGGCTCTTCGGATAAATCAATCATATGAGATGAAAATAGAGGTTTGCCAAAAGCTTTGAAATGCTCCTCACTAGCCTCCAAAAGAGCATCTATCCAAGGTAACAATTTTCGTGCTGCATGGTCTGTATGTAGAACAACAGGGAGACCATACGCTTTTGCCATAGTATGCACATGTTTTGCACCTGATATAGTTCCTAAAACAGCCCTCTGTTTACTAGAGAGTCCTTTACCTGCATAGAAATCACCTCCACCATTGGAGAACTGAATAATAACTGGTGAATTTACTTTTGATGCAGATTCGAATACGGCATTGATAGAAGAGCTACTAACTACATTTACAGCAGGTATTGCAAAACCTTCCTTTTTTGCAATAGAAAATAGTTTCTGAACCTCATCACCACTCAATACCCCTGTAGGGATAGAGTCTAATACTTTTTGAGTCATATATATAACCTTTAAAATTTTTTCACTATTTTACACTAATATTTGCAGATTTTCTCAATTTTTTACTTAAGTTTTTCAAACCCTCTTTAAATTTTTTCAATTTAAGAGAATTTGCTATCTTATCTTTGACTTTTGAAAACTCCATCTTTCCTGCAGGTTTTTTATCTGTCAAATAGATTACATGATACCCAAAATGTGTCTGAACAGGTATATGTGTAAAGTCTCCTGGACTCAAAGCAAATGTAGCATTAGAGAACTCTGGAACCATTTGGTCTTTTGCAAACCAACCTAAATCACCACCATTTTTGGCACTAGGTCCTGTTGAACAGCTCTTTGCAAGTTCAATAAATCTCTCCTTTGGATTGGAACTATACTCTAATTTTTTAATAATATCTCTAGCCTCACTCTCTGTTGATACTAAAATATGTCTAGCTGATGCTGATGCTGATTGGTAAAATTTACTGTCATTTTCTCTATAATATCTCTCTATTTCACTATCTTTTACTACTATATCTTTTAATCTATTTTTCATCCATATATCAAGTATTAGATTCTCTTTTACTTTTTCAAGCTCTATAGCAAACTGTGGGTCTTTCTCTATACCATCTTTTTTTGCCACTTTGATGTAGAGTTCTCTCTCCACCAACTGATTAATAACCTTCTTTTTCTGTTCACTGTTCATAAATGAGTATCTAGCTCCAGGAATACTTTTGGAGACAAATCTCTCAACATCATTTTGCGTTATATCTTTGCCGTCTACAGTTGCAACTATATCTGTCGCAACAACACTCAATGTTAACAGTAGATTTATAAATAAAAGTTTATACATCTTCATAAAGTCCTTCTATATAAAGTTCGCCACATATTTTAACCATTATAACTTAAAATGATAAACGATTTGTTAATGATTTTTATCTAATTTTAAGCCATCAGATATAAAATTCTACATGAATAAAATTAGAAAAACAGCAAAAATTAAAAAAGCAACAAAAAAAGAGATAGAGGCTATAAAAGAGCTTTTTTTAGAAAACTATCCCAATTCAGTCACAGAGTTAAACTACAAAAACCTATATGAACTCCTAATATCAGTTATGTTATCTGCACAGTGTACAGACAAAAGAGTCAACATAATTACCCCTGCTCTGTTTGAAAAATACCCAAATATCATAGCTCTAGCCAATGCAGATATAGATAGAGTCAAAGGGTTTATAAAATCCTGCTCTTTTTATAATAACAAAGCAAAAAACATCATAAAAATGGCACATAGTGTTGTAGAAAACTACAATGGAGAGATACCACTAGAGCAAAAAGAGCTTATAAAACTAGCAGGAGTAGGACAAAAGACTGCTAATGTTGTAATGATTGAGTATGCAGGTGCAAATCTAATGGCAGTAGATACTCATGTATTCCGTGTTGCACACCGTTTGGGACTAAGTGATGCCTCTACAGCTACAAAAACCGAAGAGGAGCTAACCCAAAAGTTCAAAACAGACCTACATAGACTTCATCAAGCTATGGTTCTCTTTGGTAGATACAGATGCAAGGCTCTTAAGCCTGATTGTCATGAGTGTTTTATGGCTCCTTATTGTAAAAGCAAGGAGAGATTTAAGGTATAATTATGAGATTAATTTAAATCCCTGCCTTTTTATACCACTGCATAGCAATATGTATATCTTTTTTGACCCCATAGCCCTTCTCATAGGCTATACCAAGTGCATATTGTGCCTTTTTTACACCCTTTTTTGCAACCTTTTTGAACCATTTTGCAGCCTCTTTATAATCCTTTTTGATACCTTGTCCTCCAGCATAAGCCACTGCTACATGATACTGTCCCTCTATATCATTTAAGTTTGCTGCTTTTCTGTAATACTCATAGGCTTGAACCTTATCTTTTTTAACAGCATACCCATTGGCATACATATTGCCTAGATTATTCATAGCCTTTGCAGAGCCATTTAGAGCTGCTTTTTTATATAGTACAAATGCCTTTTTTAAATCTCTTTTGACACCATGACCATTTTGATACATCTCTCCTAACTTATTTTGAGCATCTACATTTCCACTCTTTGCCGCTTGGATATACCATGAGACAGCCTTTTTTTCATCTCTAGCTAATATCTTACCCTGTTGAGATATAACAGCCAATTTATATCTAGCATCACCATTACCTATTTTAGCAGCTGTTTGATAATATCTAACGGCTTTTGCTGGGTCTTTTTTTACCCCTTCACCCCTTCTATACATATCACCCAATCTATCTTTTGCATAAGCATCACCATGTTTTGCTGCCTTATCATACCAATAGGCTGCTTTTCTCTTATCCTGTTTTACCTTTTTACCCTCATTATATAATCTAGCCAAGGTATACTCTGCATCTTGATGGTACTGTTTAGAGGCTTTTAGATAGTAGCTTATCGCTTTTTTCATATCCTGTTTGACCCAATATCCATTATCATAAGCGACTCCTACATGATACTGTGCAGGTGCATAGTTCATCCTAGCTGCCCTTTTAAAGTAGTAAAAAGACCTCTTCAAATCCTGTTTGACTCCTCTACCCAAAGCATACTTCATCCCTATATTATCTAGTTGTTCAGCAGATATTCGTGAATTTCCCAAACTCCCCCTTGCTGATAAAATCATCGTAAAAAGTGTCATAAGCAAAAAAATTTTTCTCATAAAATTTCCTTTTTTTTTACAATTGTAACATTAAAAGTATATATTTTATTTTATTCTGTTAACTATATGATTAACTACTTCAAATATCTTATCTACAGAATCTAACTTCACCCTCTCTCTAATTGAGTGAGGATAAGAGATAGTAGGGCCTATAGATGCAATTTTTATATCGGGATATTTTTGGGAGATAACCCCACACTCCAACCCTGCATGTATCGCTTTGTACTCGCTTTTGCCAAATATACTACTCATAGACTCATTTACAATCTCTGTAAACTCATTAATCTCTGGTCTCCATGATGGATATTTATACTCCTCCCTATATTCAAAACCAAATCTATCAAATAGAGCTGTAGTATCTTTGCAAATCTGATTCAATCCATCAGAGGACATCGCTCTAGCACTTGACTCTACAGAGAACTCTCCATCTTCTGCTGTGACTATAGCTAGATTTATACTTGTATCAGGTAAATTAAATTCATAGTTATAGTTATCTACACCATGTTTAAAAGAGTTCAAAAACTTTATAAACTTAGATGAGTCATAAAATTTTAGGGTATCTACAGAAACCACCTCTATAGTCACCTTATCTATACTCTTTAACTCTTGGGATGAAGTAATAGTAGCAAAGGCAGATGAGGGTATAGAGTTTCGTCTCTCTCCACCATTAAATGATGAGATTGCTATTGATTTATCAGATAAGTACTCTGCTAAAACCTTAATAGCATTGGGAATTCCTCTATCTATATCTACACCAGAGTGTCCACCATCCAATCCACTTACACTAACATTATAATAGTACTCCATCCTAGAGACCTCATCCATAGTCCCTTTTGCCAAAATGTCAGCACCACCTGCACAACCTATACAGACCTCTGCTTCATCTTCAAAATCAAGATTTAGCATATATCTACTCTTTAACTCAAAATCCAAAGCAGATGCACCTACTAAACCTATCTCCTCATCAGAGGTAATCAAAAACTCCATCTCCTCACCTCTATCCATCAAAACCATCATCATAGCTATAGCCATGCCATTATCAGCCCCTAGTGATGAGTTCTTTGCAGACATCCAACCATCTTCTATATATGTCTCTATTATAGGTGCATCTCCTACACATACCATATCATAGTGTGCTTGAAGTGCCAATTTTGGCTCTCCTCTTTTTATAAATATATTTTTAACTCCATCTATCTCTACACTATACCCTCTTCTCTTGGCAAAATTCTCTAAAAACTCTAAAAGTCTATCTGCCTCTTCACTACAGTGTGGAATCTCTGTTAGAGATATAAAGTGTTCTATAATTCTATCTTGCATATTTTCTTCTCTTTTTTAATGAAATTATAACATAAGGCTACAATTACACACAAACACCACTTTTACTATATATAATTCTAATATCATCTCTTAAGAAAGGGGTATGAAATTGAAAAATAAATTAATCATACTATTGACCATAACACTACTATTTTTATCTGTAAAAGCAAAAGAGTTAAATATCTTTAGAGCAGTAGATAATCAAAATAGTTTTAAGATAACTAAAGGAAATCATAATACTCTACCAAGTAGTACCGATATGCTAAATGAGACTATAAAAGAGGGCAAAAAGCTTTTTACAGAGAAGCTACAGAAGTATTGTGAAATGAGTGGTGGGAGATTTGCACTAACCTACTCCCAAGATGAGTGGGAAGAGATAGCAGAGGCAGGTAGATTTAATGAGACAACTTTAGAGATATGTCCAAAGCTAAGAAATAGATACCAAGCACAATGGACTCCAACTCTATATCAGTTTGCATATATGTATGCCAAAGATAGTGGAAATATCCCATCATCTTAAATTTTATGACAATCTGACATATTTTAAGACTTTTTCTAATTTTTATAATATTATTACAAATCAAAAATATTATTAATTAAGAAGAAAAAGTAATGGCAAAGAAAAAAACCCTATTTGAGTGTCAAGCGTGTGGATTCCAAAGCCCTAGATGGCTAGGTAAATGTACAGGATGCAACCAGTGGGACACCATGTTGGAGCTATCCACAGAGCAGATAAAATTTGTAGAAGAGATAAAAAAGAGTTCAAAATCCAACCCTAAACAGAGAGCTATACCCATCACAGAGGTAAAACAGGAAAATATCCAAAGAGTATCATCAGGTAGTAAAGAGTTAGATTTAGTGCTAGGAGGGGGTATTGTATCTGGTTCACTAACCCTAATAGGTGGTAGTCCAGGGATTGGTAAATCAACCCTACTCCTAAAGATAGCAGGAAACTTAGCCCAAAAAAAATCCAATGTCCTATATGTATCAGGAGAGGAGTCAGCAGGACAGATAAAACTCCGTGCTGATAGATTGAATGCAAATCACCCTGAGTTATTTCTATTGCCCGAGATAAATCTACAATCCATTCTACAAGAGATAAATAGTAAAAAATACACTTTTATAGTCATAGACTCTATCCAAACCCTATACTCCGAAGAGACCACTTCATCACCTGGGTCAGTTACACAAGTTAGAACTATTACATTTGAGCTAATGAGAGTAGCAAAGAGCTTGGATATACCGATATTTATTATAGGGCATATCACAAAAGATGGCTCTATAGCAGGCCCTAGAGTACTGGAGCATATGGTAGATACTGTACTATATTTCGAAGGAGACCCAAATTCAGAGCTTAGACTACTAAGGGGATTTAAAAACCGTTTTGGAAGTACCAATGAGGTGGGAATCTTTGAGATGAGTAAAAATGGTCTACTAGATGCCCAAACCATGGCAGGGAGATTTTTTAACAAAAAAAAGCTATCATCAGGTTCAGCCCTAACAGTAATGATGGAGGGAAGCAGACCAATAGTTATAGAGATTCAAGCCCTAGTTAGTGAAGCCTATGGTCACCCCAAACGAAGCTCCACAGGTTTTGATAATAATCGTCTCAATATGCTACTAGCTCTATTAGAGAAAAAACTAGACCTACCACTAGGAACTTATGATGTATTTGTAAATATATCAGGAGGAATCAAAATAAACGAACCTGCCACCGATTTGGCTATTATCGCCGCTATCCTAAGCTCATACCGAGATAGAGAGCTAAGTGCAGAGACTCTGTTTTTAGGAGAAGTGAGTCTCACAGGTGAGATAAGAGAGGTATCTGCTCTAGCCCAACGACTCAAAGAGATGAATACACAGGGGTTTACAAAGGCTGTTATCCCTACAAAACCGTTAGAGGAGACCCCGATTAAGTGCTATATAGCCAATGAGGTATCAAAAGTAGTTGAGTGGATGTGACACAATTATTAACTATACTTTAGATATAATAAAAGAAAAGGATTTGTTATGCTAAAAAAAACTATTTTAATTTTACCTCTACTTCTAACCTTAGCTACAGCTACTAACCCTAGACCTTTAATCCAATTTGGTTTTGAAAGTGGTGGTGATGAGCTTGTCACTATAGACCATGATTATAAGAGTGATTATACTATAGATGCAGGTGATGGTTTTAGACTTGAGCTAGGTATGGCAATAGATGACCCCATTGGGATGTTAGAGTTAGAACTTCTAGCAGGTTACAAATTTGATAGCGATAGTGCAGATAATGGCGATGTCACTTGGAGCATGATTCCTCTATCTGCTATAGGATTTATCAAAATCCCATACTGGAAATTTGGTGCAGGAGCAACCTATCATATTAGCCCAGAACTAGATGGAAACTTTGGTAGTGATGATATACAGTATGATTTCGAAAATGCTCTAGGAGGAGTTATACAGATTCAATATGAACCTATAGATGCTTTTGCACTAGGACTTAGAGCAACTTTTATAGAGTATAAACTAAAAGAGGACAATAGCCAAACAGCAAGTGGAAATAGTATTGGATTTATAGGAACATTTAAATTTGGAGGTAAGCGTTCTCGGTTTAGATAATTTCATATAGGTATAACCACCAAATTTTTATCTCTTTTATATATAATTCCAAATTATTTTATTAGGAATACAATATGTTATTAAAATTAGGAATCCCAAAAGGGAGCCTCCAAAGCTCAACCATCAAAATATTTGCAGAGGCTGGTTATGATATAAAGGTCAAAGAGAGAAACTACTATCCAACAGTAGATGACCCCGAGATTGAGTGTATGCTTATTCGTGCACAAGAGATGGCTAGATATGTTGAGGGTGAACAGATAGATTGTGGTCTCACAGGGCTAGATTGGATAAAAGAGAACCGTGCTGATGTAATAGAGGTAGCTGAGCTAACCTATGCCAAGCAGAGTTTTAGACCTATTAGATGGGTTTTAGCCGTCAAAGAGGGTTCACCATACAAAAGTGTAAAAGATTTAGAGGGTAAAACTATCGCTACAGAGGTTGTCAATCTAACAAAAGACTATCTAGCATCTCATGGAGTTAGTGCAAATGTAGAGTTTAGTTGGGGAACAACAGAGGTAAAAGTACCAGAGTTAGCAGATGCCATTGTAGAGATAACAGAGACAGGCTCATCACTAAGAGCAAATGATTTAAAAATCATAGATACTGTACTAGAGACCACTACACGCTTTATAGCAAATAAAAAAGCTTACCAAGACCCAGAAAAAAAAGCAAAAATAGATAGAATAATTATGATGCTCCAATCAGTCATAGATGCTGTACCAAAGACATGTCTAATGCTAAATGCTCCAAAAGATGAGCTAGAGGCTATATTGGAGATACTTCCAAGTGAAAATCCAACAGTCTCAACTCTTGCCTCTGGTGATTGGATTGATATAATGGCTGTAATGGATAAAAAAGAGGTTAGATACATCATCCCAAAACTAAAAGAGCATGGAGCTAAATCTATTGTGGAGATTCCTGTATCTAAAATCGTAGAGTAGATTAACTCTATAAATAGACTAGAGAAGAGTCTCTAGTCTAAAATCTAATTGGAAATCTTTACAGTCAAATAGTTAACTGCAATAGATATATCTATTAACATATCACTCTTTTGATGTAAAGAGTTGTAGTAGTCAAAGTCAAAATCAATCTCTCGTAGGTATTTATCTAATGCTATATCTACAGATTCATCTTTTCTTTTGAAATTTAGTAAATCTTTGGTTGCTTTTGATGTTAGAGAACGGACAATTGTATCTAGTTGACTTTTTATCATCATATCACTAGGTTTTGATACCTCCATCTCCTCCAAACTTGTTACAAAATCTACTATTTTTAATTTTTTACTTATAGAGAAAAATGATTCAATCACCTCATTAAAACTATGAGTTGAACTAAATTCAATTTTTAGTATCTCTGCAATAAATTTAATATGTTTAATTATATTTAAAAATAGGGCTATATCTTTATCTAAATTTTTGTATTTTATACAATCATTTACTACTATCTCTTTTAAAACTCTATCGATACTATTTTTATATGATAATATAGTTCCAAAATTTAGCTCCTCCTTATTTAACTCTATCATAGAGTTTAGTGCATAAACTATAGAATTCTCTATCATAATAAATGTCTTATATTGATTCTCAATAGATACTTTAAAATCACTATGAAATAGTCGTTTTCTAGTCTGAGTTGCATCAAAAAGCCTATTTAAGATTAGATATGATTTAATCTTCATCAAAAATTTATCATGACCTAATTGATTATAATCTGATATAAATGTTGAACCTGCTGCATTTATTATTTTGTTTGAAACTATCATAGCAATTATCTCTTTTCGCAAAGGGTGAAGAGATAACTTATCTTCAAATTTTGCAAGAATATCTTTTGGAAAATACTTATATAGGTAATAGTCAAATGCTTTACTATCTATCATATTAGACTCTAATAGTAATTTTTGGATAAATATTTTTGAATATAGTATCAAAATACTCAACATTGGTCTAATTATCTTCCCGTCATATCTCTCTAGTGTTTTAAGTTGAAATGTTCTCTTGTCAAAAAACTCTAAATTTTCAGATAGTATATTTACAGCCTCGGTAAATAGGTCATAATTCTCTTTTGACCTCTGCTCATCCAATGATATAACTAAAGCCTGTCTATAGTTTGTATTCAATACTGTCTCTACAACAAAATCTGTTGACTCTTTTAATAAGTTATGCTCTGGATTTAACACACCTCTCTTCTCTAGTATATTAAATAGAATCTTGAAATTTACCTCATGGTCACTTGTATCAACTCCTGCTGAGTTATCAATAGAGTCTAGGTTTATCTTTCCACCATTTAAAGAATACTCTATTCTAGCTTTTTGAGTTACAGATAGATTTGCACCTTCGCAGATAGTAAAGGCTCTAACATCACAAGCATCTATTCTCACAAACTCATTCTCTTTATCTCCTATCTCTAGATTACTCTCATCTGTGCTTTTAATATAAGTACCAATCCCACCCATATAGAGCATATCAACTTTTAGACTTAGTACTCTTCTAGCTAACTCATCTGCTCCAATAGTATCCTCATGATAATCTAGTAACTCTTTTATCTCAGGGCTTAATTTTATAGATTTGTTATTTCGAGAGAAGACACCTCCACCTTTTGAGAACTTTTTATACTCACTCCAGTGACTATTATCTGCTTCAAAGAGTCTTTTTCTCTCTTTGTATGAGGCAAGAGGGTCTGGATTTGGGTCTATAAATATATCTTTTTCAGATATAGCACCCACAACTTTGAAGTACTTACTATCTATCATACCATTTCCAAATACATCACCACCCATTGAACCAACACCAACAACTGTAATTGACTCTTTATAAAAATCAATACCCTTCTCGATAAAAAATCTATGAGTCGATTTGAGAGAACCTTTGGCTGTAATACCTAATTTTTTATGGTGATAACCATTATTACCCCCACTAGCAAATGAGTCTTTTAACCAAAAACCTCTCTTGATAGCTATATCATTAGCTACATCACTCATAGAAGCCGTTCCTTTATCTGCAGCTACTACAAAATATGTATCTTTTTCGTCATAAGCTATTACTCTATCATCTTTTAAACTTCCATCCTCATTGTTTACCAAATCAAGTAGACCATCTATATATGAACTATAACACTCTGTGAATCTCTCCATTGTGATATTTTCAGAGTTTCTAATAATAAATCCACCCTTTGAACCATTTGGTACAATTACAGCATTTTTTGCCTCTTGTGCTGTCATTAGAGATTTGACCTCTTCACGATAATCACTATATCTATCTGACCATCTAAGCCCTCCTCTACATACATATCCTGTTCGTAGATGTATACCTGCTATATCTTTTGAGAAGACAAATGCCTCAATATTTGGTTGTGTCCCTTTGAGTAAATGTTTAATATTTTTCGTCTCTACTTTAAATGATATAGTATCTTTTTTGAGATAGTAGTTTGTTCTAACTATATTATCCAAAATCAAAAGAAGCATCTTTGCCATCTTATCATCATTGATATTTTCAATATCTCTTAGAGAGCTTAGAAGTCTCCTTCTTGCACTCTCTATTTTTGCCTCTCTAGCTTTTATTTGTGGGTCAAATTTGGCTTTGAAATAGTCCAAAGAGTGCTTTGTAAACTGAATATAGTTAGTAATTAATCGAGTAATAATCCGAGTAAAATTATACTCTGGATTAAGTTGGTCTTGATACTCTGCTAATGCTCTAAATAGTTTTATCTCTCTCAAAGAGAAGTTTGTACTATACGCCAATCCCAAAAGCTTACATTTTGTTGGCATCTCACCATTTAGAGCCTTTGCAATAACACTTTTGATATGCTTACCGTTTTTATTAATCAGTTTACTATCTATATTTATCAAAGTAAACTTTGCAACAAATATAGAGTCTATCTCAAAAGCCACCTGTTTCTCTATCTCAAACCCTACAGAGTCCAAAATCGGATAAAGTTCCGATAAAATCAATTTTTCATTAGAGTAAAACTTGATAATACTATCATCAATTATATCTACAAAGGTATCGGATGATTCCAAAAACTCTTTGATTTTATTATCTATTACTAACTCATTATCATCTACTAATTGTATATATTCTTTTGTATTTTTTCTTTTTGTCATTTAATCTTAATTCCTAAGTTATTTTTTATAGTCTATTCCATGGAATTATATCTAAGTTTCTTTTAAATAAATATAAGCAATAAAGTGATTATAATTACTATATGATTCATACTAGCACATTTAAACCAAATTTTTTTATAAAAAACAGACATATACAGACCCTGTTTGCAACCTATTTTAGAAGACAAAGCAGACCAAAAATTCAAACAGAGAAATTCTACCTAAAAGATGGTGATTTTGTAGAGACGGTATGGCAAAAGAGGGGACTCAAAGATGGTAACCCTATCGTCGTACTATTTCATGGACTTGCAGGTTCAATTGACTCACCATATATTATTGGTCTTATGAATGCACTAAAATCCCAAAACTATGCTTCTGTGCTTATGCACTTTAGAGGTTGTGGAGAGAAGGAGAATCTACTCCCTAGAGCATATCATAGTGGTGATACAGGAGATGCAAAAGAGTTTATTAACTATCTCAAAAAAGAGTACCCATCATCCCCTCTATATGGTGTGGGATTCTCCATAGGAGGGAATATGCTTCTAAAACTCCTAGGAGAGTGGAGAGAGAAGTCACTATTGGATTTGGCTGTTTCTATCTCAGCGCCAATGAGACTAGATATATCTGCTGATACTATAGAGAGAGGCTTTGCAAGAGTATATCAATCCTATCTATTAAAACCTCTAAATCAGATGCTATTGAACAAATATAAGAAATTTAATATGGAAACTATCTTAGGCATAGATAAATCAAGAGTAAAAAAGATAAAAACCATAAGAGAGTTTGACGAGCTATATACATCCAAAATACATAAGTTCAAATCAAGTGAGGAGTACTATACAAAATGTTCAGCAAAACAGTTTTTAAAAGATATTAGAACCCCTACCCTAATCATTCACGCCTTGGATGACCCATTTATGACTCCAAAGATAGTATCTTTTTCAATAGAAAATCATAGAAAATAGAATTTTTAGCTCTATTTATGATTTTTCTACATCCCAAGTTTCACCTCACCTAGAAACTTCAAGAGTTTCTAAAAAATTACCATTGAGATA
>Ga0256845_1002237_pt1 | contig 14263 bp, 14 predicted proteins | sample RiftiametaG_FD_189101 | JGI IMG/M metagenome (GOLD analysis project Ga0256845, IMG submission 189101) | Tube worm associated microbial communities from hydrothermal vent at the East Pacific Rise, Pacific Ocean - Riftia | ecosystem: Host-associated > Annelida > Integument > Unclassified ...
TGTGACCACTATTATAATGGAGAGAAAGATAACCGACCATAAAATCCTATGAATAAGAACTTCAAAAGAATTTACATGACTAACAAGTTTAAAATAGATAGGAACTAAACCCCAAAAAGTAAACGCTAATATGGCATAAATGGTACCTTTTTTCTCTTCACTCAAAAATATCCTTTTAAAAAGAGAAATTATATCTGATTTTTTGGTATAATCATAAAATTTTATAAAAAAGGCAATGAAATGAGTAAGTGGTCAAGAGAATCATGGAGAGAGTTTAATATAAAGCAACAACCAACTTATCCAGACAATACAAAACTTAATAATGTTGAAAAAGAGTTAAATAATTTTCCTCCACTTGTTTTTGCTGGCGAAGTTAGACAGTTAAAAGATGAGTTAGCAAGAGTATGTCGTGGAGAGGCATTTCTACTTCAAGGTGGAGATTGTGCTGAAAGTTTTAGCGAGTTTAATGCTGATAATATAAAAGATATGTTTAAAGTTATGATGCAAATGGCTGTTGTTCTTACTTTTGCTGGAGGTTGTCCTGTAGTAAAAGTAGGGCGTCTTGCAGGTCAGTTTGCAAAACCTCGTTCATCAGATTTTGAAGAGATTGGAGGAGTAAATCTTCCAAGTTATAGAGGTGATATTATAAATGATAATGAGTTTACTTCAAGTTCAAGAATTCCAGACCCGCAGAGGATGGTAAAAGCATATAACCAATCAAGTGCAACTATGAACTTGCTTCGTGCATTTGCTCGTGGTGGTATGGCTGATCTTCATCAGGTACATAAATGGAACTTAGATTTTGTGAAAAAGGACAAATTAGGTGAAAAGTATCAGACTTTGGCTGATAAAATTACAGAAACATTAGAGTTTATGGAAGCGTGTGGAATTACATCTGCAAATACACCGACTATTAATGAAACTACACTTTACACTTCGCATGAAGCACTTCTTATGAATTATGAAGAGGCTCTTACAAGAGAAGATAGTCTTACAGGTGATTGGTATGATTGTTCTGCTCATATGTTGTGGATAGGTGATAGAACAAGAGATGTAAATGATGCTCATGTTGAGTTTCTAAGAGGCGTTAAAAACCCAATAGGCATAAAAGCTGGTCCAACTATGACGGCCGATGGTCTTATAGAGATTATTGAAAAAGTAAACCCTGAAAATGAAGAGGGAAGACTTAATATTATTGTAAGAATGGGTGCAGACAAAATAGAGAATGAATTTCCAAAACTAGTTCAAGCTGTCAAAAAACATGGTAAAAATGTAGTTTGGAGTATTGACCCAATGCACGGAAATACTATAAAAACATCAAATAACTATAAAACAAGAGAGTTTGGTGAAGTTCTTCGTGAAGTAAAAGGCTTTTTTAAAGTTCACGCTGATGAGGGAACATTTCCGGGCGGTGTTCACTTAGAGATGACAGGACAAGATGTTACTGAGTGTACTGGTGGTTATAAAGATTTAACAGAAAAAGATTTAGAAGCTAGATACCACACCCACTGTGATCCAAGACTAAATGCAGACCAAGCACTAGAGCTTGCATTTTTAATTGCTGAGTCTTTAAAAGAGGCTAGAAATAGTAGAAGAGAGAGTTAATCTCTACTACCTATGTCATAAAAGGATTTAAAGCTTTTATATCTAACTCGTACCCTAGGTGATTAAGTATATCATTTAGGGTAACTATAGATATTTGAGAGAGATAACCATTTTCAAGTTTTGATAGCGTTGTTCGTGAGAAACCAACGTCTTTTGCTAAAGTAGACTGTGTTATTTTTTTCTCTTTTCTTAGAGTTTTTATGCTACTTCCAAGTTCTAGTAAGTTCATCTGGTAACTCCTTTATGGTTTTATCTTCAAGTGAGATTCTAAAGCTATCACACATTCTCTCTCCAATAGTTTTAAATGACGGATTTGTTTTTATGTATGTTTCTATTTCATTTATAGACTTTTTAAGGGCATCAATGCATTTTTTATAAATTTCATTAGTTTCATCTTTTGAGAGCATACAGAATTTTTGACCAAATTTACATAGTTTATCTTTGTTGACCCACAGCTTTTTACCATCAAGCATTAGTGCTGGTCTGTCTTTAAATATATAAGCTGTAGTATTGACAACATCATAAGCAGGAGCAAGCCAAATCTTGCTAAAATTACTTGAAAAAAGTAAGCCAAAGTTTTTTAGATGTGCATCACCATTCTTGAGTAAGTAGTTCATAACTATTATTTTGTATAGCTCTGTTAAAGATTCTTTTTTCAATGTACTAAATTGGGAGACTATTTTTGCTATTTGTTCATAACTTCCATCGTATTTGTTGATTCTATTTTTATCCATAAGCGATAAAATCTCTTCAAAACCTAAAACTTCTTTTTCTTCAAAGATAAAGTTTTTAACAACAAGAAATTTTTTGTTATTTGAAAGTTCAATACTAGGTATAGTAACATCTGCATACTGAAGTGCTTTAAGACAAAAGTATTCGTTTTCAGCCAAATTAGGGTATTCATCTCCCCAAGTCTTGATGATGTATTCGTGTACATGTAGAGTCTCTTTATCTCTTAGTAAGGCAACTGTTTTTGGTTGTACACCACTGATTGCATTTTTGTTTAGAAATCTATTTAGTAGAAGTGTAAATGTATCTTGTGTATCATTTTTCAAAATCTCTTCTATGTTCATCACTTTGAAATCTAGTTTACCAAAATCACTTTTAAAGTCTATCCTACTTTGAATATTTGAAGCTAGTTTAGAGAAGATAAGATAGTCATCTATGTATCCATACTCTTTTGTAAGCATATTTTTAAATATTTCATAAAGATACCCTTCTGGTAAAAACATTTCAAAGTAGGGTACAAACCTATGCTCATAAGTATAAAAACGCTTGCTGTTTGGCAGTGAAAGGCTGATAGAATTTTTAATATCAAAATCTTCATAGTTAATCAAATAAGACTTTTTATCTTGCAAAAAAGAAGCAATTTGTTTGTTTTTTAAATATAGTTTTACCATAATGGACTCATTGTGTTTAAGTTAGTTACTATTATAGCAATATAATCTAATAATGTAAACTAATTTAAACATAATCTATTGGAGTGTTGATAGTTTCTCCCAAATCCTAACCATAGCCAAAGTATCAAGCCTACAGTATGCAAGTAAGTCTTTTCTGATTGCTTCTCTTTTAGATTTGTCTTTTAGCAAGTACAGATTTGCAAAAGTGTCCATAGCATCTCCACCATTTTGAACAGAGCCTAGCTTTTTATAGTCTAGTTCATCATCATCTAGGAATAGGAGTTAAAGTAAAAAATGGTGTCTAAAAAGTGTGTAAAATACAGTATAGTAATGGTTAAAAAGGTTTTATTTGTAATGAACTGTAAAAAATAGAAGAACATGTCCAATCTGCAATAAAAATCAAACTAAAAAAGTAGGAAAAAGACTAGGCATTCAAAGATATAAATGTCTAACTGCAATGCGAATTTTCATCCAAAAGAAGACTCAATAAATTACAAAAAATTATCTTTAAGAAGAACATTTATAAACGACAAACTTTAAGTGATTTAGCAGAAGAATATAAGCGAAGTTCTAGGTGGGTACAAAAACAAATATTTGAGTATGACCAGAGTCAAGAATTCATAAACCAAGATCAATAGTTCTAGTATGTGATGCAACGTTTTATGGTAAAAGAAAAGATAAGTTAGGAACTTTAGTTTTTAAAGATAACATTACCAAAGAAATACTTTTAACTAAACACATTGAGAGTGAATTATCAGCTGACTATAAATCACTTCTAAATTAGCTTCTTAAATTAGGCTATGCAGTTTTATTAGTCACAACTGATGGTAAAAGAGGCTTACAGAAGCTATTTAAAGACTATCCAGTACAGATGTGCCATTTTCATCAAGCAAAGACCGTAAGAAGATATATTACAAAAAGACCAAAACTTCAAGCCAGTAAAGATCTCAAGAAAATTGATGGTGGAACTTTTTCTCCACTTAAAATACTCATTAAAATTCATAGAGGGCTAAGTAAAAGCTTGAAATTAAAAATGGTCGATGATTATCTTCTTAACTATAAGAAAAATGATTATTTAGACACCATTTTTTACTTTAACTCTGAAGTAAAGAGTTCTATAGAGCAATATCTTAAAGAAGTCTAATATTTATAGTTTCACAACTCTATCACTGCACCATGAAGCCAAAGCTTCGTCGTGGGTGATAAGAAGTATACCCACTCTATCTAAAAACTTGACTAGGAGCTTCATAACTTCTAGTTGGGTTACATTATCTAACGCACTTGTAGGTTCATCTGCCAAAAGAAGTTTTGGTTTCATTAGTAAGGCTCTTAAGATAGAACAACGTTGAAGTTGTCCACCACTAAGTTTATGAGGCTTTTGGTCAAGTAGTGAAACATTAAGTTCAAGTGAACTACAAATCTCTTCATAGCCTTCTAAAGAAGCAACATCTTCAATTTGGTTTTTTATGTTATATGTTGGGTGAAAAGAGGTGTAAGGGTCTTGAAAAACTTGTGCAATTTCTCTACATGTAACGCTACCACTAATTGGTTTTAGATTTTTAGTTACCAACTCAAATAGTGTACTTTTCCCACTTCCACTAGCTCCAAGGACTGTTACAACTTCTCCAACATCTACATGTAAAGAGAGATCGTTAAAAAGAGTAGGTAAATTTTTGTACCCAAATGTTATGTTGTCTACATGTAAGACTCTATTCTCTTGCATTGCCCTTCCCGTATATCTTGAATTTGTAAGTTGTTAGGTCGTTGATGCCCATAGGACCTCTTGCATGGAGTTTGTTTGTACTTATGCCAACTTCTGCTCCAAAACCAAACTCTGCACCATCTGTGAACCTTGTACTTGCATTTATGTAGACACATGCTGAGTCAACTGTATTTAGAAACTCTTCGCCAGTTGTGTAGTTCTCTGTGATTATAGCTTCGGAGTGACCTGAACCAAACTGGTTTATGTGTTCTATCGCTTCATCAACATCTTTCACTATTTTTATTGAAAGTATGTTTTCAAGGTACTCAGTGCTGAAGTCCTCTTCACTTGCTAGTTTTACTTCTATGGATTGAAGCGTCAATTCGCATCCTCTTAGTTCTGTTTCAAACTTATCGAACTCTATTTTTAGGAGCTTTAAAACTCTATCTGCAACGTCTACGTGAACTAGTAGAGTCTCCATTGCATTGCAAACTCCGGTTCGTTGGCATTTGGCATTTATGGCTATTTTAACTGCTGACTTTATGTCTGCATCTTTGTCTATGTAGGTATGACATAAACCTTTATCGTGTTTTATAACTGGAACAGTTGCATTTTCACTAATATAGCGTATGAGTGCTTCTCCACCTCGTGGAATTACTAAGTCAATATATTTGTCCATCTTTATGAGTTTTGCTACACCTTCTCTAGTGCTATCTGGTATGAGAGAAATTATCTCTTTTGGTAGATTATTGTTTAGTAGTACACTTTGAAGAACTTTGGCAATAATGTGGTTTGAATTATGTGCTTCCTTCCCACCTTTTAGTACACAAACATTGCCACTTTTAAAACATAGGGCTGCTGTGTCACTTGTTACGTTTGGACGACTCTCATAAATGATAGCTATGACTCCAATAGGAACTGAAACTTTTTCAATGCGTAAACCACTAGGAACTACCCAGCCATCTAGTATGCGTCCAACCGGTTCTTTTAATACAGCTATCTCATCTATTGCTTTTGCCATTGCTTCTACTCTTGCATCATCAAGATAGAGTCTATCTAGTAGTGCAGAGTTTAAGCCACTATTTTTACCTGTTAAAACATCTTTTCTATTCTCTTCTATGATTTCTAGGCTATTATCTCTTAGAGCATTTGCCATTTGATATAAAATTCTGTTTTTTTCACTAGGTTCTAAAGAAGATATTATGTAACTAGAGTGTTTAAGATTTTTTAAAAAATTATCCATTTTGTGCCTTAAAAAGTTGGTATAAAATTAATTTTACTATTTTTTGCTATAATAATTGATTAAATTCAACAAATGGACATATAATGCAACAAATATATGATATGGTTATTATTGGTGGTGGACCTGGTGGAATTGGAGCTGCTGTTGAGGCTAAGATGCTTGGACTTGATAGAATTTTGATGATAGAGAAAGGCGATAACCACTCTCAAACAATAAGAAAGTTTTATAAAGATAACAAAAGAGTAGACAAAGACTATAAGGGTCAAGTGATAGAGCTTGCTGGTAATGTTGACTTTAAAGATGGAACTAAAGAGAGTACTCTCAACTATTTTGATCAACTTTTAGATAACGATGAGATAGATACTGCTTTTAAAGCAGAAGTTGAAAAGATAAAAAAAGATGGTGACTTGTTTCAAGTAATTACTTCTAGTGCTGGTTATGTTGCAAAAAATGTAATTATTGCAATTGGAACTATGGGCAAACCAAATAAACCAAACTATAAAATACCTCCTTCAGTTCGTCAAAGAGTAAATTTCAATCTTGATAAGTGTTCAAGTGGAGAGAAGCTACTTTTAGTCGGTGGTGGAAACTCAGCTGCTGAGTATGCGATAGAGCTTTCTAAAACAAATACAGTAACATTGAACTACAGAAGAGATAAGTTTAATAGACTAAATGAAGTAAATGAAAAGATGATTTATGAGTACAATGGTGAAGAGAAATTAAGACTAAGAATGGCAACCGATGTAGAGTCGTTGGAAAATGAGAATGGACTTGTAAAGGTAAATTTCAATGACGGATACCATACGATCTACGATAGAGTCATATATGCGATTGGGGGAACAACCCCTGTTGATTTTTTAAAGCTTTGTGGCATAACTTTTGATGAAAATAACAAACCAGAATTTGATGAGAATTTTGAGTCAAAAACAAAAGGATTGTATTTAGGTGGAGATATAGCAGTTCAAAGTGGTGGCTCTATTGCAATAGCTCTAAATCATGCACATCATATTATCTCACATATATTAAGTCAAAAGTAACTATATGAAAAACTCTTTGCTCGCATTAAGGGAGACAATTAAATGAATTCTTTGCAAAGCAAAAGCTTGAGTGCTAGGAATTTAACTTGGGCTTTGCTCGAGTTAAAGGAGACAATTAAATGAATTCTTTGCAAAGCAAAAGCTTGAGTGCTAGGAATTTAACTTGGGCTTTGCTCGAGTTAAAGGAGACAATTAAATGAAAAACAACTCTTTTTTTATCTTTCTAAGTATAATTCTAGGGCTTCTTTTTGTTGGAAGTTTAGGATTTTCATATATGTTTGGAAACTTTGGTGGTATAAGTTTAAAAGAGTTAAATAGTGGATATTTGTTGAAAAAAGAGTTGAGTTTTAATAATCTTCCAAAAGAGGTTCAAAAGAAGTATATAAATAGAGACAAGTCAACTTCTCAAATCAAAGAGAGTACGATAACTAGAGTTTTTGACGATGAGGGCAACCCTCTGATTGAAGATATGAATGAGCTAAGAGAGTTTATAATTACACTACAAAATAGAGTTGCTTTTTTAGAGAGAGAAAACATAATAATCTCAACTGATAAAAGTGAATTACTAAAGATTGTAGAGCATGAAAAATCAAAAAATAGTATAGAACAAAAATCTCTTTTGTCCAATAACCTTGAAAAAATAAATGAGGCAGAACAACAGCACTATAAAAACATAAGTGAACTCACTAAAAAAATAAATGATTTACATAGAGAAAATATAAATCTTTCTCAACAACTAAACCAAAATAATGATAAAAATAATGATAAAATCATTTTTGTAAAAAAACAGGTAGAAGATGAAAAGAAATTATCTAAGCAACGTGAACTTGAGTTAAAAGATACATATAAAATTAAATCAAAATTACTTAACAATGAAAACAAATCATTAAAAAGTAGGCTTGAAGAGCTAAATAAAGCATTGCAATCACAACGCTCAACTGCAATTTTGGAACTTGGTAAAAAAGATCAAAAGATAACGTTATTGGAAAATAAAATAAATAAGATGATGATTGAAAAAAACACTATTCTTACAAAAAACTCTCAAGCAATTTTACAGATAGAGAGAGAAAATAGTAAAAAACTTCAGGAATTTAATGACATAATCAAAAACAGTAGTTCAGATAAAGATGCTATTAAAGAGGAGTACAAAAAGACTCTAAAAAGAGCGGAAATAAAACAAAAGAGTGTTCTTGAAGCACAAAAAAATGAGATATTGATTCTAAAACAAAAACTAGCAAATGAGAAGCAAAATAGTGTTACCGTGTTAACAAATAGTGAAAAGACCCTATTGGAAAAAGATAAAGAAGTCAATACAAAGATAAAAAATATAACTCAACAAAACTTATTTAAAGTTAAAAAATTGATGAAAAAAATTGATGAATTAAATAGTCAGATTATTCACTCGAACAAGATAGAGAAAAAAGTTAAATTACAACTTGATTCAAGTAAGCTTTCATCTGCATCAGATAAAGATAAGATACTTCAACTTCAAGACAAGATTAAAGTTCTTGAAAAAAGTGAAAGAATTTTAGATGTTGAGGTAGATGAGTTAGTCAAGAAAAACGAAGAAAAACATAATAAAAACTATAAAATACTAAATGAAAAAATAGCAAAAATTGAGATGGATATAAAATCAAAACAAAAAGAAAATGTAAAAATACTGTCTACTTTAAACAATGAAAAAACAGAACTTATAAACAAACTTAGTAACTCTTTACAAGAAAGTTCAAACAAAGATACACATATAATAGAGCTTAAAAGAGCCATAGAAGAAATAGAAAAAAAGAAAAATGAACTTGAGTTGAGTGAAAATGACAAACTTACAAAGATAAGAAAATCTTTTGATGATTTAAAAGCAAGTATAGCTTTGAGAGAGAAAGAGTATGAAAAAGTTACTAAAGAGTTAAATGCAGATATATTTAAAAAAGAGGGTGAACTGCTTTTAAGAGAGAAGGATAAAGAGAAGCTAGGAAAATATATACGTGAAATAACATCTCTGAAAAAGACATTAAAAAAGATGGAAAGTGGTAAGCAAATAGCAAAAGCTGGAAATAAATTGCAAAAACTAGGAAAAGTAGAGTGTGGAGATATGGTCAGTGGTAATTTTAAAATTAGCTCTACATGTAAAGCCAAAGTCAATAAGTTTCTAAACCAATACGATAAAACTCATTACTTTGAAGTAATCCCAATCATAGGAACTGGTGGTTTTGCCTCTTTAAATAGGGTTCAACGTGATGGAAGTCTTGGTATTCCTGATAGTGAGATAGAGAGACTTACAAGGCTCTCTAACATAGGGCTAGGAAGAGACAGAGCAAAAGAGGGTGGTTGGTTGATTCGTGATAAATTTGGTGATGATGTAAAGATAAGTTACACCGTTTATAGTATAGAAGCAAAAGATAAGAGAGGGTTTGTGATACGTGCCTATAGATAAAACTCTATATCTTTTTCAGTATGAAGATGGATATAAATACAATAGTGACTCTTTAGTTCTGTATGATTTTATAGCAAAATTAACTCCTAAAGGTAGAGTTTTAGATGTAGGAAGTGGAAGTGGTGTAGTTGGTCTTCTTTTAAAGAGAAATTTTTCCAAAATTGATTTGACACAGATAGATATTCAATCTTTACATGTAGAGCTAACACGCAAAAGTGCAAAGAAAAATGAACTTGACTCAAAAGTCTTACATGTAGACATCAGGGAGTGCAATTTTGAAGATAAATTTGACTTTATAGTTACAAATCCACCGTTTTATCATAAGGGTAGTCAAAAGAGTGAAAATGAAGCTTTAAAGGTGAGTAGATATGCAGATGTCTTACCATTTAGTGAGCTATGTAGTTCTGTATCAAGAAACTTGAAACCAAGAGGTTCATTTGTTTTTTGTTATGATGCAAAACAGGTAGATGTTTTGTTGAGTGAACTGCTAAAAAACAAGTTTAAAGTGAACCACATGAGATTCGTTCATACAAAACAGAACAAAGAAGCATCACTTGTCTTGATACACGCTAAAAAGAGTTCAAAATCTTTGTGTAAAATACTTCCTCCTATTTATATGGGCAGTAGTGAAGTTGTAGAAATCTATAAAAATACAAAAACGCAGAGCCTTTTATGTCAAAATTGATAAAAAAAGAGGGATTTTCTTTTGCATTTGATGAAAAGGCTTGTGAAGAGTGTGGTGGTGGCTGTTGTATTGGTGAGAGTGGATATATATGGGTCACTCCAGTAGAGATAACTGCGTTAAGTAAAAGTTTAAATTTTAAAAGAGATGATTTTATAACTAAGTATTTATCAAAAATAGGGTATCGTTATAGTCTTAAAGAGTTAGAGTTTGGTAATGGTTTTAGATGTATCTTTTTTGATATAGATAAAAAACAGTGTAGTGTTTATGAGAACAGACCTACACAGTGTAGAACTTTCCCTTTTTGGAGTTATTTTAAAAAAAATATAAGTGAGGTAGAAGAAGAGTGTCCAGGTATATACAAATTGTAACCGTTTTTTTAGTTTTTTTCTTGGTCGGATGTTCTACTAGTCAACCATATTCAAATGAAGTAGGTAAAAAGTCTTTTGAAAATGAAGACAATATGATATTAGCTGCATTAGAGCGACAAAAGAGTGGAAAACATATTGAAGCTATGCACATATATAAAACTTTATATCAAGAGAGTGGAAAGCTAAACTATCTCATAGAAGCTACTAAAATTTCATTTTTATCAAAAGATGTTGAACAGACAGAACAACTACTGCAAGTTGCACTTAAGAAAGCACCTAAAAATAGTGAATTAAGACGCATAGAGATAGGTTTTTTAATACAACAAAAAAGGAATAAAGAAGCACAAAAAAAGATTTTATCACTTTTGAAAGATGACAAAAGCGTAAGAAATTTAAAGATAGCAGGTTCTATTTATTTGCAATCTAAATCATATGAATTGGCATTAAAGTATTTTGAAAGTGCATATAGATTGGACAATAATGAAAATTCTCTTCTTCATATAGTCGATATTCAGTACAATTATTTAGATAAAAAAGATGATGCAATTGCTCTTTTAGAGACGCATATACGAATGCAGACTTGTGAAGTTAATAGTTGCTTTAAACTCATAGAGATATATGGAAAAGAGAAAAATATAAATGGTGTTATATCAACATATAAAAAACTATACAATAGGTATAAGAATGATGAATATGCAAAAAAAGTAGTAGAATTACTTATCTATATAAAAGACAAAAATGGAGCAATAAAATTTTTAGATGAGAGTGGATACAATCAAGAGATGTTACTAGGCATATATGTTTCATCTCGTGACTATAGAGGTGCATACACTATTGCTGAGCGACTTTATAAAAGTACATCAAAGATTGATTATCTTGGTAGAATGGCAATCTATGAATACGAATCCAATAAAAAGAAACTTGATAATAAAATATTAAAATCAGTCTCAAAAAAGTTTGAAAAAGTTGTTAGAAAACTACATGACCCACTGTATTATAACTACTATGGGTACCTTTTGATTGACCATGATATTGACATAAACAAAGGTATAGGACTTGTTCAAGAAGCACTTTTAAAAGAGCCGAATTCTCCATTTTACTTAGACTCTTTGGCTTGGGGATATTACAAATTAGGGCGTTGTAAAGAGGCAAAAGTGATAATGGATAAGCTGATTGAAGTAAGTAAAGAAGAAGAGTTGATAGATCACTCAATAAAAATAAATAAATGTGTGGATAAAAAATGATATTAGATGAAATTATAGATAAAACTAGAGAAGATTTAGCAAAAAGAAAAGAGGAGTTCACTATGGACTGGTTAGGCAGAAGTCTAGCTTTTAATCCATTTGCTCCAAGAGATATAAAACCTTACCTTACTGCTACTAAAGAAAATCCTTATAGAATTATTGCTGAAGTAAAAAAGGCTAGTCCTAGTAAAGGAGTTATAAGAGAAGATTTTGACCCACTTATGATTGCTCAAGAGTATGAAAAAGGAGGAGCAAGCGCTATAAGTGTTTTGACTGAACCTCACTACTTTCAAGGCAATATTGAGTACTTGACAGGTATAAGACGTTATGTTTCTACTCCACTTTTGAGAAAAGATTTTATAGTTGATAAGTACCAAGTTCTTGAAGCTGTTGTTTATGGCGCTGATTTTATACTACTTATTGCAAAAGCTCTTAGTAAAAAAGAGTTAAAGGAACTTTTAGAATATACTTGGAGATTAGGAATGGATGCTTTGGTTGAGATTCACGATAAAGATGACTTGACAAAAGCCATCTTCGCTGGAGCCAATATAATCGGTATAAATCATAGAAATCTTGATACATTTGAGATGGATATGAATCTAACGCAAAAGCTTATGCCTTTGATTCCAAATGGAAAAATCATTGTTGCAGAGAGTGGACTTAAGGATAAAGAGACTATAGAGCATCTAAGTAGCGTTGGAGCTGATGCATTTTTAATAGGTGAGCACTTCATGAGAAAAGAGAATATCAGTGAATCTTTGAAAGAGTTGGTAAAAGTATAAATGGAGCATTTATATGCCCCATGGCGAGATGAATACGTAAAAAATCCTATTAAAGGTTGTCCATTTTGTTATATATGTGAAAATAAAAATGATGATGAATTACATGTTATAAAAAGATTTGAAAACTGCTTTTTAGTTATGAATAAATACCCATATACACCAGGTCATTTTATGATTATTCCTAATCTACATGTAGACGCAATAGAAAAACTAGAAACAAAAGTTTGGCTTGAAATGAGTGAGTTAGTTCAAAGTTCTGTAAGTCTTTTAAAAGAAGAGTTTGGTGCACATGGAGTTAATATTGGTATGAATCTCGGGGAGTGTGGTGGTGCAGGAATTGCAGAACATGTTCATTATCACATAGTGCCAAGATGGAGCAGGGACACTAATTTTATAACAACTATTGGTGACACAAGAGTTTACTCTTCGGATTTTGAAAAAATATATCAAAAATTAAAATCAATATTTGAAAAGAAGCTGATTTTATGTTAACCGAAGTAAATATAGATGATTTCTATAATGATATAGATAATTATGAGTTGATAATAGATGCTAGAAGTCCCAAAGAGTTTGAAGAGTCACATCTACCAACTGCTAAAAATTTGTATGCTTTAAGTGATGAAGAGCATCATGAAATAGGTGAGATGTATGTTCAGCACTCAAAACAAGATGCAAAAGTTTTTGGTGCAAGTTATATTTGTCAAAATGTCTCAAATCACCTTAAAACTATCAATAAAACTCTTTCACTAGGAAGTAAAATAGGTATTTACTGTGCTAGAGGTGGATTACGTTCAACTTCTCTCGCTACAATTCTTTCTATAACTGGTTATAGGGTTTATAAAATTGAGAGAGGTTATAAAGACTATAGACAGTATGTTCTTAACTATGTTGAAAACTTTAAACATGAAAACTTCATAGTTCTTGGTGGCAATACTGGTTGTGGTAAGAGTGAACTTATACAAAAGCTATCTCCTTCACTAGATTTAGAGGGCTTAGCAAACCACTTTGGTTCTACATTTGGTCTCATGAACGGTGCACAACCTTCTCAAAAAGCTTTTCAAAATAAACTTGCTTATAAGCTACAATGTATAGATGAAAATGCTTGGATATTTGTAGAGGGCGAGAGTAAAAAAATAGGCTCAGTCACTCAACCAAGCTTACTTTATACTAGACTTCAAAGCAGTCTTAGAGTAGAGATAACGGCCCCATTAGAGCAAAGAGTTGAGAGAATTTTGAAAGACTATATCAATATAGATGATGAGTATTTTTTCAAATCAATGGAGCGAATAACTCCTTACATAGCAAAAAATTCAAAACTTGAAGCGATAAAGAGTTATGAAAATAGAGATTTGTCAAAAGTAGCAGAGATTCTACTTGTTGAGTATTATGATAAAGTCTATAGAAAACCTAAAAAGGTTGACTATGTTATTGACAATGCTAATGAGTATGAGGCTTTATGTGAGTTGAATGATTTGCAATCAAAACTAAGCCGTCAGGTCTAATTTCATAGACTTTATCTACGATTGAGTCTATAAACTCTCTGTGATGAGAAACTATAATTATGCTTTTGTCTATGTTTTTTAAAATATCAACTAATTTTAGTTGCATTTTATGGTCTAGCCCATTGGTTGGCTCATCTAGTAGCATTAGTTTTGGCTCAGTTACTAAGACTCCAGCAAGGGCTACAAGCTTTTTTTCTCCACCTGAGAGGTTATATACTACTTTTTCTTTTAAATGCTCTATGCCTAAGTCTTTTAGCATCATAG
>Ga0256845_1002238_pt1 | contig 14262 bp, 11 predicted proteins | sample RiftiametaG_FD_189101 | JGI IMG/M metagenome (GOLD analysis project Ga0256845, IMG submission 189101) | Tube worm associated microbial communities from hydrothermal vent at the East Pacific Rise, Pacific Ocean - Riftia | ecosystem: Host-associated > Annelida > Integument > Unclassified ...
TAGTACTATTGCTTCCACTGCCTTCTGCAGAGTTATCCTCACCATCAATAACATCTGATATGGTTTCAAAACTTACTTTTTCGGTTGTTATAGCACCAAATGTTCCTTTCCCTCCTCCTTTTGATGTGGGTATCTGCATAAGCAAAAACATTATCTGTTATCATATCTAAAAAATCGTCATACACCGTGCATTGCATTATTTAAAACCATTCCATTAACTTCATTTACATCATTATAATAGGTAATAAATGCGCTATTCAATTCAGTATAGGTTAGCAATTCTCCTTCAATATATAAATAAATTAAAGTATCATTTTTATTTGCAAGAAAAGGCGCTCTGAGATGAACAAAACTAAAGTTATCTATAAAAGGCTTGATAGGTGGAGTATTGGTTCCCAACATTCTTTAAAATTACTCTCATCAAAAAAATCTAATTCTATATTAAAATCAATCGTAAACTTATTTTTCAAGCCAATTGTATCTTGTCCTGAAAATTTAACAACTTCATTAATAAAATGATAGGTTTGAACGTGACATAAGTTTATAACACCTACAAATACAACTAATAACAAAATAAACTTCTTCATATTAATTACAATTATTATTTATTAATGGAGAGTACCCAGAATAGGATGCTGCCCATTTTCAGTATTAAATATTTTTACAATATCCTCTCTACCACTTAAATCTGGATAATAACTCACAAATATTGGATTATCAATGTATGGCAAAACTCCTGTTGGGTCAGATAGAAGAGCTATTTTACTTCTACTATAGCTATATAGGTTTAATTAAAGAAAAAAAACATCAACTTAACCAAAGATCAACTCTATTATATAATATCCATTTTCCATTTATCTTTATATATATAAACATTTGACCATTTCCTCCTGCTTGGACATAAGGGATATATTTCGATTTAATAATAAAACACCAGTCTCTGTTACAATTAAAAAAAGGTTTTGATATTGATAAGTATTGATTTTTCGGGTACTCATTTTGATAATTTTCATCTGTTGAATGGAAATACTTATTTAGTTTTGTAAAGTCAATAATTGAATCGTTTTTTGACCTTATTAAATCCGCCTTAAGGTGTTCAAAATTGAAATTTTTTAAGAATAGCTCTACTAGAGGAGAATTTCTATTATCATTCCACCAAAATTTAATGGATTTTTCATTAAAGTATTCAATTTTTGAGAAATCTTTTCCTATTATAATAAACTTCTTCATTAAATAAATACTATCTAAAGATATAGCGTTATTATCCTTATAATTAGTTTCTTTATAAGGGAGAATAACCTCATTGATAAATTGGTAATCTTGAGCATTAAGACCTACACAATATATCATAATAAATAAAGTGATTAAATATTTTTTCATTTTTAATTACAATTATTGTTTATTAATGGTGAATATCCTTGATATGAGGCTGTCCCATTCTCAGTATTAAATATTTTAATAATATTTTCTTGATCATTAGAACTAGGATAGTTATTAGAAAATAAAGGATTAAGAGATCCAGTAGTAAGATGGGTTATACCACTCCAACAAACAGCTTCATAATAATCAATTGTAGATTGCGGATAAGCATATTTCTCCTGAACATAATTAGACACATTATTTGCCATATTTGTAATTATACTAGCCATATAAATATGTTGAGGATCGTTTGCGTTTGTATAGTTTTGATAATCCGAAACTAATTGACTAAACTCATCACTACTATTAAAATACAAAGGATATTCTTGTTTAAGCTTTAATAAATATGCATGAATAGACTCATGTAATATTGTCTTTACAATGGCAATTTTTGTGCCGTTATTTACCAAACTATCACTAATTGTTACAGTAATATTTATGGTTTGAGTAGAAGAATCATACCCTTGACTTGCAGTTTCCCCACTTCCAGAAATATTCCCTGTCTTATATGTTACTACAATTCCTATTGGATTTGGACTATATGAGCCTCCTAAAGAGCTAAAGGTATCTTCAATTAATTCAATATTTTCCATAGAATCAGAATAAGGAAAATTCCCTAACATTAAATCTAAAATCATACTTTCTAAACAAGGAGGGAGATTAGAATCTAATCTAACACCATTTATTCTCTCTTCATCAAAATCCACTTCGCCCCCATTACAAAATGCATCAACTGCTTGGGCTGCAAAACTCTTTGAGCTATCAGAAAACAAATTTTGTACTAAAAAATTATAGGTGTCATTATTAAACCCTCCATTTGTATCTAAACAATTTTTTTGTGATTTTGTTAAACCTTTATAAAATATATTAAATTCGTCTTCATCATCACTTAAAAAACAATCTTCATTTAAATCGCCTTCTAAATCTTCACATTCTACATCACCAACAGGTGTTGTTATTGATGAATCATCTGGATCTGATGTTCCTCCTGTGCTTCCACTTCCACCTGTACCACCATCAGGCGCATTCTCGTCTGTGTCATAACCGCCTTCATTGTCACCTACACTAACAACACATGTATATACTAACTCAGTAGTGTAGCCTGGTTGATTATAGCAAGTACAATAATCTCCTGGCCAATGACCCTCACATGTGCATTGATAAGGAACTTGTTCATAATTAATAATCACATCTCCATCACAATTATATGGATAGTTAGTAGAAGTAGTACTATTGCTTCCACTGCCTTCTGCAGAGTTATCCTCACCATCAATAACATCTGATATGGTTTCAAAACTTACTTTTTCGGTTGTTATAGCACCAAATGTTCCTTTCCCTCCTCCTTTTGATGTACTACTTGTATAGGTGTAAATGGTTAAAAACATACCTTCTTCTCCATTTTTATCTTCTATAGTTAAATTATATAACTTATTTGATGAAGTATTTGGTGCAGTAATACGCATAGTATATGATGTGTAATCATTAAACGTGACTTCTTTTATAACATCGGTATGGATTATAACCTTTTCACTTTCAGAATTGTCTTTTGAAAATTTATCTGGATTATAATCTTCAAACAAATGATTAGTTAATTGAAAATGGTGTTCTAAAGCATTAAATTTTGGAGGAATTTTTTGGTAAGAAACCGTTTTTATGGTTGGCGGTTTTTGGGTATCCGTTTTTACAGCTATTGGTTCTTTTACTAGGGAATCTTCTTTTTCGCAATTAAAAAATACAAACAATACTAAAAATAAAATAATAAACCACTTGAGGTTTGAGGTTTGAGGTTTGAGGTTTGAGGTTTGAGGTTTGAGGTTTGATAAAATTAAATTTCATAAACATAAAATAATTAAAAGTTAATAATTTAGTTATGCTATTAAAAATACTTAGAGGGAATTTGCTATTGTATAAACTTAAAATATTTATTGTAATTTCTTATACGAAAAATGAAAAAATTTATCCGATTTGTTGAAATACCTGAATTACTGCTGTAGGAAACCCGTAAAATGTGAATTTTATGGTGTTTTGTCATTAAGAACGTAGTGATAAATCTTATTAATTGAAACTGAATTGCCCAAAAATGGATTCCTGCCTTCACAGGAAAAACGACTTAATTAACTCTTTTTACCACCAAAGTATCTAACTTAAGCTTCAATTTTAGCCATTTTTCTAGCTTATTTCTATCTTTAGTCCTAGCGGCTTCGTTTGTTAAAGAATCAACCCATTTCACATTAAAAACTGATAGTGTATCCATTTTGGTGAAATTTGAATTTATAACACTTGAATATGAAAACTGTTCAATAGTTTCGTAGTTAATCTTTACTTCTTGAGTTAATTCTTCAAATGGAATATAATTACGTTCTAGCTTAGATAACTGTTGCACTTTATTTTCTAAATATGCTATTTTTTGAGTTTGCGATAATAAGTCTAAAGAGTCTCGAGTTCGTAATTCTTCCATATATCTAAAATTATCTAAATTTTTAGATTTGTTCTGATTAATTCTCAATTTACTATCACTTATAGCGCTATAATCTTTCATTCTACTTTCCAAAAGAGAAATCACAGATTCATCTATTTCATCTAAACCAAAGGTATTTATTACTATAGATGAATCTTCTTTATTTGAATAATTAAAAAGGGCATTCTTTTTTAAATATTCAAAATGTGGTAATGCTCTTAATTCATTTTCAACAAAACTTCTGGCATCTTTATTAAAATTACTTTCTTTTAAAACGTTTAAAAATGTCCACACAGCTGGAATCATGACGACTATTGCCAGTAACGATGCTAATCTTGCAATGCGCTTTCTTTTAGCCGAATTCACATATTTAAGCATAGGGAAACGCAATAACTTCAACACTAAAAATGTTGCTAAGGCTATAAAAATAGTATTAATGGTAAACAAATACATAGCGCCTAAAAAGTATTCCCAATTCCCTTTTGCCAATCCATAACCTGCTGTACATAATGGTGGCATTAATGCTGTAGCAATAGCAACACCAAAAATAACAGAGGCTATTGTTCCTTTTTTTGTACGTGCAATAATTAAAGCTAAACCACCAAAAAATGCAATTAATACATCTCGAATATCTGGTGTTGTACGTCCTAAAAGCTCGGAAGTATCTTCACTTAGCGGAAATAACCAAAAGAATAAAAAAGCAGTTAGCAAACTTAACACAATCATAGTTGCTAAGTTTATTAGCGATTTTCTTAAGGTATCAATATCGTTGATTGCAATAGACATTCCAACGCCTAAAATCGGTCCCATTAATGGCGAAATTAACATGGCTCCAATTACAACAGCTGTTGAGTTTGCATTTAAACCAACCGAAGCCACAAAAATAGAACATATTAAAATCCAAGCTGTTGCACCTTTAAACGGAATATCGTCTTTTATAGCTTCAATAGTTGCGTCTCTGTCTGTATCATTTCTAAAATCTAATAGCTCTACAAAAAAGGTTTTTAAACTTACCCAAAGTCCTTTTGCATCTTCTTTTACTGCTTGTTTAGATTGCTCAACAGCTTGTTCTTTTTTTTCTTCTTCTTCCGAAAAATTAAATTTATTTTCTTCCATTTATGTTCTTTTAACCTTCAATACACGAATATAAAAAATAAATTTGAAGCAACTATTTGTATAAATTTAGTAGGTAGTGTTACAATTTAGATCCTTTTATCCCAAATGGTCACCATATTTAGTTTTTAGCCTTTTTTGCACCTGCTTAATATTCTGTTCTTTACTTTTTGGGAAAATTAATAGCGTTTCATTATTATCAACTATTATAAAATTATTTAAACCGTCAATAACTACTATTTTACCTTTATTTGTTCTAATTATATTTCCTTCAGCATTTTCTGCCAAACTTTTTGCGTTAAGTATTGCATTATTATGACTGTCTTTTTCAAGTTTATTATATAAACTTCCCCAAGTCCCTAAATCATTCCAATCAAATTCTGCAGCAATTACGTGTACATTTTTTGATTTTTCCATAATGGCATAATCGACAGAAATATTTTCAGCCTTACCATAATTATCACGAATAAAATCATCTTCAAAATCGGTATTATAAGCACTAATTCCTGTTTTAAAAAGATTAAATAATTCTGGTTGATTGTTTTTAAAAGCTTCAACAACCGTTTTCACACTCCACATAAAAATGCCCGCATTCCAAAGAAAATTACCTTGTTCAATAAAACTTTTTGCAGTATCATAATCTGGTTTTTCTCTAAATTGATTTACCGATTTTATTGCTTCCGCGGAAGCGTTATCAAATTCAATATATCCATAACCTGTATTTGGGAAAGTTGGTGTAATACCCAACGTCATTAATGCATCATTTTGTGAACAAAAACAGAAAGCTTGTTGTACATTTTTAGTAAATGCATTTTCATCTTCAATCCAATGGTCACTTGGCGCAACAATCATAACGGCATCTGGATTTTCCTTTTGGATTTTTAACGATGCATACAAAATACAAGGCGCTGTATTACGCATTGCAGGTTCTAAAACTACTTGTCGTTTTGTTACTTCTGGAAGCTGTTCAAACACTAAATCGTTATAGCGTTCGTTTGTTAAAATGAAGATGTTTTCCTTCGGAATTAAATTTGCTAAACGGTTAAATGTTTTTTGAATTAGCGTATCGCCAGTTCCTAACATATCATGAAACTGCTTTGGAAATTCTTCCGTACTTACTGGCCAAAATCTTGAACCTACTCCACCTGCCATTAGTATGGCGTAATAATTTTTATTCATTTGTAATGTTTACAATTTCTACTTCTGCGTTTGGATTGAAAAGATACAACTTTCCTGTTTTAACTTCAATACATTCAAATCGTTTTGTGCGTTTTTTTCCTTTTTTATAAACTTTCCCATTATACAATTTAAAAACACTTCCAAAAGGCACTTCAAAAATAAAAATTTTATTATTTGGTTCATCAAATTGCTTTAATGCTAACGCTAATTTAACATCGGTATCGCTACTTGCTTTTGGATTTAAAAAATGTTTAGCTAATAAGGGCAATAAATTATTTGGGAAAATTTCTGGGTTTAAAAAAGGTAATACTAAATGCTGAAACGTTCTTTTCCATTCAATACCATGCGGTTTAATAAACTTCCCATACTTTTTATAAGCTTCAAAATGTGCGATTTCATGAATTAAGGTGATTAAAAACCGATATTGATTTAAGTTTGAATTTACCGTAACTTGATGTTTCCCATTTGGCAAACTCTTATAATCTCCATGACGTGTTTTACGTTCCTTTTTAACTTTTACCAACAAATTATCGTGTTCTAAAAGTTTTAAGGCTTGAGATAAAGCGTTTTTCGGAATATAATCTTGAAGTGTGTTTTGCATTACTGCTAAAATACAAAATTACATACGTTCTGGAACTTGAATTCCTAAAACACTAAAAGCATTTTTAATGGTTGAAGCTACTTTTTTTGATAGCTGAACTCTAAATATTTTATCATTTAAATTATCTGCTCCAAGAATAGAAACATTTTGATAAAATGAATTAAACTCTTTCACCAAATCGTAAGTGTAATTAGCAATAAGTGCTGGACTATGTTGATTTGCTGCACTCTGAATAACCTCAGGAAATAACTGCAATTGTTTTATAACTTCTCTTTCTTTAGTATGTAAAGGTCTTTCTAAATTATTTACAGGGTTTGAATAATCAAAATTTGCTTTTCTAATAATAGATTGAATTCTAGCGTAAGTGTATTGAATAAATGGCCCCGTATTGCCTTGAAAATCTATAGATTCCTTTGGGTTGAAAAGAATACGTTTTTTAGGGTCAACTTTTAAAATATAATATTTTAAAGCACCTAAACCAATGGTTTTGTAAAGCGTTTGTTTCTCTTCTTTAGTATAACCATCAAGCTTTCCTAATTCTTCTGAAATTTCTTCGGCAGTTTTTGTCATTTCATCAATTAAATCATCGGCATCAACAACTGTCCCTTCTCTGCTTTTCATTTTTCCAGAAGGTAAATCTACCATACCGTAACTTAAATGATATAGATTTTTTGCCCAATCGAAACCTAGTTTTTTCAGTATTAAAAACAATACTTTAAAATGATAATCTTGCTCGTTTCCAACGGTATAAACCATGCCGCCAACATCAGGGAAGTCTTTAATGCGCTGTATTGCTGTACCAATATCTTGGGTCATGTAAACTGCTGTCCCATCACTACGCTGTACTATTTTTTTATCTAATCCGTCTTTGGTTAAATCGCACCAAACCGAACCATCTTCTTCTTTAGTAAAAACATCCATTTTATACCCTTGCTCAACAAACTCTTTCCCTAATAAATAGGTGTTACTTTCGTAATAAAGCGTATCAAAATCGACACCTAAATTTTTGTATGTAATATCGAATCCATCATAAACCCATTGATTCATTTTCTTCCAAAGGTCAACTACTTCTTTATCACCAGCTTCCCATTTTAAAAGCATTTCTTGAGCTTCTTTTAATATAGGAGATTCATTTTTTAATTCTTCAAAGAGCTGATTTATAATATCTCTTTCAGACTTCCCTTCTAACTTATCAAGTTTGTTTTTTTCTAAAAAATCTTTTTCAATTTTTAAATACTCTCTTTTATACTCTTGCTTAACTTCAATTGAGTTTACAACTAAAACACTACTAGCAATGGCAGTTATATCTGCCAAATCTTTCAAATCTTTATTTTTTTTACTTTTATTATACAAAAATGTCGCTAATGCAAATCCTCCTAAAGCCCAAAAAATATTATTATTTAATCCTATTCTTTCATTTGGAACTAAGACTTCTTTAAATTGAAATAACTGATTATTTGTTTTATCTAGTGTATTTTTTGATTTCTTATATTCATCATAAGCCTGTTTTGCTAAACTTCTAATTCTACTCCATTCATTTTTATATTCAGTATTATACTTTACATAATACTTTCCAACCAATTTATCGCCTTTTCTTAAATCAGGATTTAATGTTGTTTTTGGAGTTTCCTTATTTCCATCACTTCCATTAGGAGCAAAACGTTCCCAAGCCAACATACTTTTGCAAATATGAATACCTCTATCGTTTATAATTTGAGTTTTATATACTTTTTTACCAGAAGCTTTTAAAATTTCGGCTACACTATATCCTAAGAGATTGTTTCTAACATGCCCAAGGTGTAAAGGTTTATTCGTATTTGGCGAAGAATATTCAACCATAACAGCTTTTTCAGTATCATTTGAAGTTTTAAACCCATACGATTCTTCATTAATTATTCCATTGAAAAAATCAACAAAATAATTGTCAATAATTTCAATATTTAAAAAGCCTTTTACAACATTATATGCTTTAACCTCTTCTACGTTTTCAACCAAATAATCACCTATAGCTTTTCCTATTTGTACAGGATTTCCTTTAATAAAGCGCAGCATAGGAAAAATCACTACTGTAATATCTCCAGCAAATTCTTTTCGCGTAGCTTGAAATTCAACAGTATCAATTGTTATATCGTAAATTGATAAAATGGCTTGTTTTACTTGATTAGTTAATATTTGATGAAGGCTCATTTATAGTGACTATTTAAGTGAGCAAATATAAAATATTTATTACGTTTTTGAGTTTGTAAAGTTTAATTAAATAAACACTTATAAATTGTATGTGTGCAAATTCATCATATTTAAAAAAAATATTACAAACTACTAATTTTATATTCTAAAAAGAGAAATAAAACCGAGTGTTAAAAAATGATGCATTTCGTCGGGAAAAGTGCTGTTTTTCTATGTTTTTTGCCGTTAATCTATTCGTCGATTTTTTAAAAAAAACCACCAACATCCTTTCATCTAATTTATTGGCATTAAAACGCAGAAATTAGCTTAATAAAGGTCTTTTTGCAATTTTTGTCTTGTAAAGGCTATTTAGTATTCAACAATTTGAAGACTTTTAAAATTAACAACTATTACAACTCAAAATAGAGTTCTCTTGAATTTCCCTCAAATTAAGACATCTTTAGAGTATTGCTTTATTTAGAGATGTAGTTTAAATAGTGTATGAGGAAAATAATTACTTTAATTATTATGTTATTTGTATTCTCTGGTTTTTCTCAAACCAAAGAGATAGACAGTCTTTCCATACAATTAGCTTTTCAAAATCAAGACAGCTTAAAGGTTAATACTTCCTTACAACTTATTAAATCACTTTACGAAAGAGATGATTACGATAGAGCTATTAAATATATTATTGAAAGCGAAAAACTTTCTATTAGCTTAAACTACAAAAAAGGTATTGCAGAAGTAACGTATTACAAAGCGTTAATTTATGCACACAAAAACGATTATATAAATGCAGTTAGTAGTTATAAAAAAGCGAAGTCTTTATTTAACAACCTAAAAAACACGCTTGGAATTGCAAAGGTTAATAATAGTATTGGCTTAATAGAAATTAAAAGAGGTAATTACTCTAAAGGACTGCAATACTCTTTATCAGCAATTAAAGAGTTAGAAAAAAGAGAACTTAAAAATGAGTTACGTTTAGCTTATAGTAATTTAGCAAAAGCATATTATAATATTAATGCGCATGATAAAGCTATTGAGTTTTATTTAAAAGCATTACGTGTTCAAGAACAATTAAACGACATCGAAGGTATTAACCAGTCTAACGGAAAACTTGCAGAACTTTATTCCGATAAAAAAGAGCATAGAAAAGCTATTGAATACTACGAAAAAGTTTTAAATAGTATTGGTACAACCAACGATTCTTTACGTGGACATATTTACCCAAAACTTGGTGGTGAATATTTACAGTTTAATGATTTTGATAATGCCACAAAATATTTAGTAAGAGGTTTAAACCTTAATAGGCAGAAAAACAATGAATCTGGATTACTAATAGCTTTAAATAATCTTGGGAATTTAAACATGCAACAACGTAGATCGATAATTGCCGAAAAACAATTATTAGAAGCTGGTGATATTGCAAAACGTATTGATAATAAAGAAGAATTACTGAAGCATTACAAACTTATGAAAGCTTTAGATTCTACAACACAAAAATTTGATAGAGCTTTTGTTTGGCAACGCGAATATTTCAACTTAAAAAATAGCATTGAAAAAACTGTTATAAACTTAGATTCTCAAATAAACACTACTGAACTTGAATTAGATCCTAATTTTGACAAGGAGTTGTCTAATAAGAATTTAGAAGCAGAAAATAAAGTGTCTACTAAAAAAAATAAAGAGAAATTTGATAGATTCAAATTGATTTTTTATGGATTATTGGTAGCACTTGCTATTGTTTCTACCTTTTTAATATTAATTTATTTAAAGCGAAACAATAATATTAAGTATACGCAGGAGCTTGAAGAAAAAAATATTAAAATCGAATTACAAAATCAAGTATTTCTTGAGCAAACCAAACATCTTGAGAATGTAAATAATGTAAAAGACAAGCTGTTTTCAATTGTTTCACACGATTTAAAAGACTCATTATCATCTATTAATGGATTTATTGACTTACTTAGAGATGGTTCGCTTTCTAGAGAAGAGTTTGATGATTTAATTCCAGAATTAAGTGAAAATGCTAATAACGCATCTTTGTTGTTATACAATTTATTAAACTGGTCTAAATCTCAAATGCAATCGCTGGAACCAAAACCTACCCTATTTGATGTTCAAGAAGTTTTTGAAGATAAGAGTAAGTTAATTGAACAGCGAATGGAAAGTAAGGGTATCAAACTAATAGACCATTCGTTACGTGATTTTGCTTATGCTGATAGAAGTATGTTTGAAATAGTTGTTCAAAATTTACTTGCAAATGCTTTAAAATTCTGTAAAAGCGGAGACACCATTACTATTTCTAATCATATTAGTAACGGAAGTTGTATTATTAGTATTGCCGATACTGGTGTTGGTATTTCTAAACATAATTTAGAGAAACTATTTAAGAGCAATACATTTACTACTATGGGTACTAATAACGAAAAAGGTACTGGTTTAGGTCTTTCTATTTGTAAAGAGTTAGTAGAATTGAATAATGGTAAAATTTGGGTAGAAAGCACTCAAAATGTTGGTAGTACATTTTATGTACAATTACCAAAATCAAAAACTACAGAATAATTAGGCTTTAGGTAGAAAAACTTCTGCCATCATACAACGCGCACTTCCACCACCACAAGCTTCAATGGTATTTAAAGAACTAAACAATATTTTGTTATGTTTTTCAAGGGTTGAAATCTGAGATTCCGATAACGACTTATATGCAGACTCACTCATGATTAAGTACAAAACATTATTTGTTCCTTTTACTTGCAACATATTACCTGCAAAATTATTTACTTGTTCCTCAGTAATATTTATAATGTCTTTCCCATCTTCCTTTAAATGATTTACAACACTTTTACGCTCCTTTTTATTATCAATAGTATCTAAACAAATAACAGCAAAGGTTTCTCCCAAGCACATCATAACATTGGTATGATAAATAGACATACGATTTCCATTTACTGTTTGGTTTGCGGTAAATATTACTGGTGTGTATTCAAAATCTTCACAGAATTCTATAAACAAATCTTCATCAGCACGTGGCGATAATGCACAATACGCTTTTCGGTTTACGCGGTCTAATACTATACTACCTGTGCCTTCCAGAAAAACATGTTCTTCTTCTGCACTTGTGTAATCTATAATATTATTAATAATGAATCCAGCCTCTTCAAGTGCTAATAGAATATCTTCACGTCGCTCAAAACGTCTGTTTTCAGCATACATTGGGTATAACCCTACATTACCATTTTCGTGAAACGATACCCAATTATTTGGGAAAATTGAATCTGGAGTATCAAACTCATCCGTATCATTTACAACAATTACGTTTACACCAATTCCTCTAAGCCTTTCAACATAAGTATCAAACTCTTGTTGTGCTTTTGCATTAACTGTTTCTGGTAATACATTATCTAATATTTTTTGATAATAGTTATTTACCGCAGTTTGCTCGTTCATCCTAAAATTAATAGGACGAATCATTAAAATAGTATTTGTAGTTTGTTGCATTTAATAAATTATACTGCAAAAATAAAACTAATTACTGTAGAAATATTGTATTGTTTATGAAATTTAACTCTGATGTAAAAATTATTTATCAAACTTAAATATTAAATTGAAAGATGATTTCAAAATAAAAAAAAGCGAACTAACTTTTGAAGAATTTTTGGATTAAAAAATAACCCGCATTAACGATAGCAGCGACATCCTTTTGTTTTTACAAAAGATATAGCGGATAGCGTGACTTTTTTTTAGACTTTTGGGTCTAAAAAAAGTAATGCAAAAAAAAGAATGTTTACTTTTTTTGTAACATTTATATAACTTTTTACGTATAACTACTGAATAACAAATATTCGCAATTTAAAAAATAGGAGAACAATTAGATGAGACAACTTAAAATCACGAAGCAGGTTACCAATAGAGAAACGGCATCGTTAGACAAATATCTACAAGAAATAGGAAAGGTTGACTTAATTACCGCAGACGAAGAAGTAGAGTTAGCACAACGTATTAAAGCAGGTGACCAATTGGCTTTAGAGAAATTGACAAAGGCTAATTTACGTTTCGTAGTATCGGTAGCTAAGCAATATCAAAACCAAGGTTTAACTTTACCAGATTTAATTAATGAAGGTAATTTAGGTTTAATTAAAGCGGCTCAACGTTTTGATGAAACGCGTGGTTTTAAATTTATTTCGTATGCTGTTTGGTGGATTCGTCAGTCTATTTTACAGGCTTTGGCAGAACAATCGCGTATTGTTCGTTTGCCTTTAAACAAAATTGGTTCTATTAATAAAATTAATAAAACATTTGCATTTTTAGAGCAAAGTCATGAGCGTCCGCCAAGTGCTGAAGAGATTGCGAAAGAATTAGATATGACGATTAACGATGTTAAGGAATCTATGAAAAATTCTGGTCGTCATGTAAGTATGGATGCGCCTTTAGTTGAAGGTGAAGATTCTAACTTATACGATGTACTTAATAGTGGTGAGTCTCCAAACCCAGATAGAAACTTATTACATGAATCGTTACGTACTGAAATTGAACGTGCTTTAGAGACTTTAACGCCTCGGGAAGCTGACGTAATTAGATTATATTTTGGTTTAGGAAACCAACACCCAATGACTTTAGAAGAGATTGGAGAAACGTTTGATTTAACACGTGAACGTGTAAGACAAATTAAAGAAAAAGCTATTCGTAGATTAAAACATACGTCTAGAAGTAAAATATTAAAAACATATTTAGGATAGTAAAATAATTACGACTAAATTACCACAACAAACAGTTACACATAACTGTTCGTTTTTTGATTGATGAAAGAACCCGCGGCTGATTACCGCGGGTTTATTTTTTTATAGTATTTTTGCACAAACAATTACAACAAATACTTAATGAGTTCTAAATTAATAGCACCTTCGGTTTTAGCAGCAGACTTCGCTAACCTACAACACGATATAGAAATGATTAACCAAAGTGACGCCGATTGGTTTCATATTGATGTTATGGACGGACGTTTTGTACCAAACATCTCTTACGGCATGCCTGTAATTGAAGCTATTAAAAAGCACGCTACAAAACCATTAGATGTGCATTTAATGATTGAAGAACCTGAACGTTACGTTGAAACATTTGCAAAGATTGGCGCAGATATTATTACGGTTCATCATGAATCTACTGTTCATTTACATAGAACACTAAGCCTAATAAAAGCTGCTGGTTGTAAAGCGGGCGTTGTTTTAAACTTATCTACTCCTGTTTCGGTTTTAGAAGATATTTTACCTGAATGTTATATGGTTTTAATCATGTCTATAAACCCAGGTTTTGGTGGTCAGAAATT
>Ga0256845_1002239_pt1 | contig 14258 bp, 11 predicted proteins | sample RiftiametaG_FD_189101 | JGI IMG/M metagenome (GOLD analysis project Ga0256845, IMG submission 189101) | Tube worm associated microbial communities from hydrothermal vent at the East Pacific Rise, Pacific Ocean - Riftia | ecosystem: Host-associated > Annelida > Integument > Unclassified ...
ATCCTGACATCCATATTGAAGAAATCGACATCCTCAAAGAACCTGGTCGAACCTGGAAAGACGGCATTCGAATGATTCCAGCGCTGAAATTGAATAATCATGTGATCAGCGCACTATTTCTGAATAAAAATGCAATTTCAGCATTTCTTAACCAGCATACGACCTGACTCGAAACATTCCACAAAAAGTGAATTTATTTCCAAACAACCATATGATATAAAATTGAATCTGTGTTTTCTTGTGTTCCTTTACAGCTTTTACGGAGTAAGGTACTAAATTATTTTGAAATCTTTTATCATCAATTCTGTAGGTCGTCTGGATATATTTGTCTGGATATTTGTTCTGGTATTTTTCTGCGGCAGTGCCCTGCTGTTTAATGGAAATTTACAACTGGCATTTATTGGAGCCGCCGGCGTTATTTTTGAAATGCTTCTGATTGCGATGGCTGTAGAAATTATAATCGAATGTTTAAAAAACAAAAAAGGTATTGGAACAATAACAGGCTTCATTACCAACGGACCTGAAGCCGTTTGCCTTATCGTAGGGTTGCTGGCCGGTGACATAATTTTCGCCGCATCAACTCCCCTTGGTTCCAATTTTATGAACCCAATACTCCTCATCCTCGCTGCTGTAATCTGTCACCAGACAGTAGTAGTATTCAAAACAAAACCGCTCTATTCAATAGGCACAATCCTCATCACTACCATACTTGCTGGAGGATTCTTTTTTCTCAAACCATCCCACTACCTTTTTTGGCTGGCAGCTGCCTTCGTAGTAACCAGTATTCTTTTTTTCATCCGACCTCATGAGCAGGAAGAAGATACTGAAGAACATTCTTTTAATCCCACACTCTGGTTAATTCCCTCCATTTTACTGCTCGTCATTGCAGGTTATTTTCTCGACCCGGTTGTATCTTTTGCGGCAACAAATTCCCATGCACCAAAAGGTGTTATAGGTTTTGTCGTACTTGCAACTCTCACAAGCTGGCCTGAATTCAAATCATGTCTTGTTCTTTTGAATCGGAGAAAACCCCTGGCGGCAATACTCAATATCACCGTGTCCAACATTACCAATATCTGGCTGGCAGCAGTCGGTGTTGCTACATATCTTTTTACCAGCTAAAATTTGCGTTTCACAAAATTTTTCCCGGTTTTTTGACACACCTCACACCGGTTTTTCTTGCAATTGAATTGTACAATCCTATAAGATTATAAAAGGTTAACAATTTGTGTAATGCCATCATCTTTCATATATCGGATTAAAACACACTATGAAGTACCTCTATATCATTGCATCGATAGTCGCTCTCGCCTCGATTCTTTTTCTTTTTTCTCTTTTGCCTGAAAAAGAAACACCACCAAACGATATAGCCCTTACCGTTAACGGCCATGATATCGGTAACAGCACAGTGCAACAGGAAAACACACGATACGGCTATCACACAGAAGATTTGTCAGATGTCTATGACACAGTTATTACGAGAGAATTGCTAATCCAGGAAGCCCAGAAACAGCAGATCGACAAAGAACCTAGTTTTAGAAAAGCATTGAAAGATTACTATGAAACATCACTTATCAAAATCCTTTTTGAGCGAAAAAATAAAGAACTTGTCATTGATATCAAAGACGCCGAAATCAAAAACTATCTTTCCTATCTCGGTAAAACCATAACATTTACCAGGTTAGATTCAATACCGGAAACCGCAATATCTGCTTCGTCCGCAAAAGGATTAACAACTACAGCCCTTTTTGATGATCTGGCCGATCCAATAAAAATGTTGCTCTCATCACTTTCTCCCGGTCAGTTTGGTATACGCTTTGATACAGGGAACGAAAAATTTGCACTACGACTCGATAAGGTTGAGGGTACGACCAAATCAACACCAATAAAAGCTGACAAAAATAAAATAATCGAATCTTTATCAGATTTTCAAAGAGAACAACAGATAAACAACTGGCTGGCAGAACTGAGGCAAAAAGCCACAATTACCATCCACAATAAAAAATAATGACAATGGGAAAAAACTACAAAAGACGAAATATTTTCATAAAAAAGGATTTTCAAGGCAAACTGATACTCGGATATTTTCTCTTTGTAACAGGAGGTTGTCTCTTTTTTATTGTTCTTCTCGCTTTTTTTTCAGCCGATACCCTAACTGTATCGTATACAAATAACGATCTGCAACTTGGACAGACGCCTATAATGCTGATGAAAAGTGTTCTAGCGGCTCATTGGGTGTTTATCGTTGTTGGTACAATGTTTCTTGTCGTTGCTGCAATGTTGATAACCCATCGAATTGCCGGCCCGTTATTTCGGATTGAAAAGGCTCTTGACAACATGGTGGCAGGCAACTTGAACGATGTTATCTACTTAAGAGAAAAAGATGAAGGTAAAGATCTCGCACAAAAAATCAACCAATTTAATCTTGAATTGTCCAGATCCATTCGAGACGTGAGAAACCACTCCGAAGCCATCGCCGATCTCATCAAACAAACACAAGTAAAATCCAATCAATTACCAGTAGAAATCAAAGAAGAGTTTGATAGCCTCTGCTGGGGAATTGAAGAAAAAAACAAAAAAATCCAGACAATGTGCTCAGCCTACTCTTTAAGGGATGAATAAATCGTTACCCCTCATAACCTGCCTGCTCTTTCTTCTTTTGCCACACCTCGTGCTTGCCAAAAGTGCAAAAAGCAGATACGTGATCCTTCAATACAGTAACAAAGAACTGTTACATGATTTCAATGACCAGATACGCCTGGGCAGAAAACTTTCACACATTGCAAAAAGACGAAATATCATCACGGTGGAAGATGAGGTATTGGCTAAAATCGATACGATCATTGAAAAGGCTGAAGTTATTCTTGATATGTTCCCGAACAACATGAAAATCACTGTTGTTCTTTTACCAGGTTCCAGAGATGTTTCCCGGGTATTCAAACAAAAATATGGGAAAAATGTCAATCATATTGCATACTACTCTCTTTCTGAGGACACTATTTATATTTCAGTAAATGATGCCAAGTTGAGAGTATTGGCCCACGAAGTTGGGCATGCAGTTGTTGACCATTATTTTAAGGTCAGGCCACCCTACAATATCCATGAGCTTATGGCTCAGTTTACGGAAAAACATATCACTGATTAACACCCCACCAGGGGGTATAAGTGCCTTGATGCTGTAATTGCCTATACAATTTCAAAATTCAATCCGAAATTTCTTGTTTTTTAGTGCTGCTTTTCAGTAGTAAGGCACTAATAACTATCCTCAAACCCCATTCTTCGCAGCCTGCTCCGTGCCGCGTTATTGCCAGGATCTAAAATCAGCACCCTCTCGTACTCCTCCTTGGCCCGATAGGTAATACCTTCACTCTTGTAGTAATCACCGAACATGATATGAAAACCAGGGTAATCTGGCAATATTTCCACAGCTTGGCGTAGATATTCCAATGCGAGATTAGGTTTACCGGCTCTTTTATAATACGAGATAACAGAATTAAACCAACTTGGACTAGGTGATTTTTCTGCAGACAGGAAAGTCATCGCATTGCCATAGAAAAAAGCAGCATCATCGTCAGCACCAATTGATTCACAATATTTGCCATATTTCAACCACGCATCAACGGATTTTGGTAAAACAAACTCCATATCCTCACGACTGAGAGAGTGTGAATTTAAAAGCGGCATCCATAGGTTGATATGTTGATAGTTCTGTTTAAACCATACCTGAAGAAGCTCTAGGGCCTCTTTTTTCCGTTCTTTGAGAATCAGCCATTCAACGTAACTCATCGTCAAGCTATCTCTATTCAGCGTTCTTTTATAACTCTCCTCAATAAGTGCTTTTCCCTGCTCCTCATCATCTACCAGCAAACCAATCTGCTGCAGAAATATTCCTTCCAAAGGATTTTTCTTTCCAGCGACAAGATACTGTTGTAATCCTTTCTCCTTGTCACCAAGATACCATAATACCGTACCCAATTTGTATGAATACAACCCCTCAAAGGGATCCATCTTAATAGCGTTTTGCATATTAGAAGCAATTGCGTCTAATTTTGTAATAGAAAGATGTTTGTTTACATAGATATCTTTGATCTCATTGTAACGATAGCCAGCTAAAAATGAACCCATCTGCACAGCAAAGATAACAATTAAAACGAAAAATCCGCCCACAGCCATTATTCTGCTCAACGTTCGTGATTGTTTTTTTAACACCGATCCGGGTGAATAGACATTAAACCGACAATTCACACCTGCGACCAATACTCCACAAACAAAGAAAAAATAGAGCCCAATAGCTCCGTTATGCATGTTAAAGTCGGTTAACGAATGGCCAAGAAGAGCGACCAAGCCGGAAATTGCACCAATACCGAGCAAAATTGCATATTGATCCCTCCGCAAACGGATCATCTTCCAACCATGCCAGAGTACAGCAACCACAAACCAGGCAGCTAAACAGAACCCGATAATCCCACCATCGGTAAATAATTCAAGATAGTCGTTATGGGCGTGATCGTATATTGCGTTACCGGCCAGAGTTTTATAGAGAGGATAAATCGACATATAGGAACCGAAACCGGCACCAAAGAGAGGAAAATCCTTTATTATCTGTAATGTGTCTGTCCACAACTGAATGCGACTGTCAGATAATTTTCCTGTATTATCAAAACCATTTCTGAACTCGGCGAGCACTGTATCCCAGCCAAACCATGATATTGCAATAAGAGAGGCAAAAACAATAACAAAGAGCGCCAACCTTCCACGTTTGGGAAATTTCAGACTGTGAAGGAGTAAAAAGCATATTGCCCCCAGACAAAGACTGAGTATTCCTCCCCTACATAAACTGACAAAAACGGCAAACGCCATAAGCACTGTTGCAAACCCAAGGAACAAGTGAAGATGAATGCCTGGCATGGTAAAAAAATTAACAAATTTTTCTCGTAGTGTCTCATCACTTCGCACTCTTGGCCTGTAAAAAAGAAACAGAGCAAATGCAAGAAAGGTCAGTAATGCAATATAACCTCCAAACTGGTTGGGGTTGATCCACGGGCCAAATGGAATGGCATTTACTGGAACATCGCGAAACCAATAAATCTTATGTGGTGAACTGACTCTCTGAATAATGGCAAAAAAGGCAATTACTGCAGCACAAAAAATAACGCTGTTGACTGCTTTTTTGAGTTTCTCAGGTCGACTGAGAAGCTGCAACGTCACCACGTACATGCATGCATAAGAGAGAACTCGTAACAACTCATGTAACGTCTCTCGCCTGTTAACAGAAAGAGATAACCAGTTGCCACCATCGTTCATATTATGTAGAACTGGTGCATAAATATCGTACGTAGCAGGCGAGAGTATTTTTACAATTGTTGCAGGTAGAGGGATAGTTTGAAACAGCATGAATAACAGGAGCAAAATAAGGGGCAATAGCCCTACTACCCTTACCGTTTCTTTTTTATAAAACCAGGTAAGAACAAAGAAAAGAAAAAATGCAAGGACAACAGAGATTTCAAGAAAAAAAAGAGACCATTGTTCCGCAGTACCAAAGGCAAGAGGAGCAAAAAACAGAGAAAAAATAAAAAGCACAAAAGGTACATTTTTCATGGTCTATCTGATGATAAAATTAACAATTTGATTTCTCAAAATATTATTTTCGATTTTAACAGACTAATGGTAATTCACGAATCATCATCTTTTGCATAATAGGTCGAATAACCAAACTGATAATTATTTTTATCCTGAGATCGTACACCGTTGAGAACAACACCTAAAATCCGAGCATGAATATCCTGCAGGATCTTCACCCCTCCTTCAAACATTTCCATCGTTGTACTGCCAGCTTTGACCACAAGAATAAGCCCTTCAACCAATTGACTCAAAGTAAGGCTGTCTGTTACTGAACCAATTGGTGGAGAGTCAAGAACAATAAAATCATACTTCTCTACCAATTCATCTAAAAGTAGTATCATTTTCCGGGATCCAAGCAACTCAGACGGATCAGGCGGGACTGGTCCCGCCGGAATAAGCGACACCTGCTCTCCTGGAATGTCTACAATACTACATTTATCTGTATTTCCAGATAAATACGAACTTAAGCCACTCTCATTTGATACCTCAAACAATAAATGCATTCTCGACCTTCTCAGGTCGCAATCAATTATCAGTACCTTCTTCTGTCCCTGGGCCAACATGCGGGCAAGATTAACTACTGTCGCAGTTTTACCCTCGGACTTACTCATGCTTGTGATAAGCATCAGCTTAGGTGGCCGTTCGGCTGAAGACAACAGGAGAGCGGTTCGTATAAGCCTGTAACTTTCAGCCAAAGGAGACATCGGCTTATTCGATACATGGGTGTCAATATTAATTTCCTTACCATTCAGTTCTTCAATGGCCCCAAGGACCGTCAGGCCATATCTTTCTTCAATCTGCCGTGTTGTATTCAGAGTGTTATCCAGATATTCTATAAAAAATGCAAGCCCAACTCCTCCAAAAATTCCAAGTACAATACTAAGCAAAAAATTTCGTTTTTTATTTGGCTTGGAAGGGACTGCAGACAACGTTGCCTTCTTTATCACCCAGATATTAACATTTTGAGATTGCTCGGTAACACCCTGCTTTTTAATTCCTGATTGTAAGGTGTCAAACAGAACACGATTGGAGTCCACCTCTCTTTTCATTATGGAATACTGCATGAATTTTTCATTCAAATTCAATGTTTCAGCCTTGGTTGTACCAAGCAGTTCTTTTAGACTTTTCTGTTTTGAGACGGCTAGTTCATAGGAATTTTCAATAGTTGATACAATGCGATTAATTTCAAACTGCTTCTCTTCGTTCAATATCCGCAACTCATCTTTGGCTCGAATCATTACGGGGTGTTTTTTTCCATACTTTTTCGATAGTTCAAGAATATTCTTACTTGCCTTATAAATGCGTTCACGAATATTTTTCAGTACTTCTTTCGATGCAAAAACAGGTAATTTTTCTAAGGCATCAGAATTGTTTTTTGTAGCCCGAACCTGCTTTAAGAGATCCTCCAACTCCTTTCTTTCAGCTTCAGCAGTTGAGAGTTGACGCCCAAACTCCGAGAGTTTCTGGGGAAGGATTGTTAATCTGTTTTCCACTGTAACAAGATCATTATCCCTCATAAACTGCTGCAGTTCCCTCTCGGATTGTTCTAGCTTATCACGCTCTTCAGCAGCTTTTGCAGTCATCCATTTAAGAGAATAATTGCTTGTGCTCAGCTTTATATCGAGCATTTCATCCATGTATGCTTTTACGACAGCATCCACAACCAGCTTTGCAATAGCCGGATCCTTGTTTTCATAACTAATGCTCACAATTTTAGTATTTTTAACAGGAGTTACGTTCAATCCACCCTGAATCATTTCAGCTATAATATCTTCGTCTGTTTTGGGTTTAAAGGTAATTGTGGAGTCTGCAAAACGTTTTTGTTCAGGGGTATCTTTGGAACTTTTGAAAAAAGCAGTTACATTTTTTATTACAGTTTTGATCTGATCCTTTACGGAGCCAATTATGGTAATTTCTTCTGTCTTTTCTTTAAGAAAATAGTGCTTATACTTTTTTGACAATTGAAGATTCTCAACCACTTTTTTTGCAACATTTTCACTTTTAATTATTTCAGCCTGAGTATCGAGGAAATCGGGATCATAGTAAAAATAATTCGATTCTAACCTGGATTTACCACGATTTTTTTCGAGTAGTACCAGAGAAGAAGAGGAATAAATCGGTTGGGCAGTAAATGTTGCCACTATTGTAACAAGAACCACAACAATAAAAGCCGTAGCCACAATGATCCAACGCTTCTGGATTACCCTGACATAACTGCGAAGATCTATCTCGGAAGATTCAAAATCGTCAGAACCATGGTTAGGATCAGAATAAGAATTTTGCATAACAAAAGAAGGTATATTGGGTTATTAAAAGAAACTCTCCGGCACAACTACAACATCATTATGTTTCAAGGACGTACCAAGATCTACATCTTCGATAACAGTCTTTTTTTTATTTATTATCCGAACAATATTTACGCTCGATTTACTCGCTTTGCCTGTAAATCCACCGGAAAGCGCAATAAGCTTCAAAACACTTGTTGATTCTCCGCATGGATATGTTCCAGGAGACTTGACCTCTCCGGTAATATAACACATGCCAGCCTTTGAAATAAAAACAGTATCTCCATCGTTTATCACAACATTCTGCGAGACATCCCCTTTATCAATTAAGGCACGGAGATCAATAACCACAATTTTGCTGCCATGGGCAGAATCCCTCTGTATGGTAGCAGTATCTCCAGCATCTTTCTCAAGCCCTCCAGATTTAGAGACAAGTTCTAGAAAAGTGATTGGCCCATTGAGCTCAACAATGCCTGGTTTCCGGACATTTCCCAGAACAACGACTTTCTTACTCCGATACTCCTCGACAAAAACATTAACTTGAGGATTAACAAGGTAGCCATCTGCAAGTAATCGTGTAATTTTCTCTGTTATTTGTACAATCGTCAGTTTATCAACATCCACTCTACCCAGCAAGGGCAAAACAATCGTACCATTTACAGATATTCGTACCCTGGCATCCAGATCCTTATTATCATACACAGTGATTTTAAGAACATCCCCCGGTCCCGTCTTATAATCACTTGAGAATGTCTGCTGATTTGAAAAAATAATAATTATCGTCATCAGCGTGATAACGGCTAGACATTTCATGGTATTTCTTCCTTTGAGGTAATTGAAAACAAAAAAGCCCCACACCCGTCCAGTATATAACAACAACAGAGTGTGGGGCAACTTTTTACTCAAATCAAAGACAAAATGACGATTTACTTAAAATCTTCTACATCGCTAGAGTTGCACTGAGAAGTACAGTATTTGAGTTATAGTCAAAAAGTTTTATTGTTGAATCCCTTGTTTCATATTTATAGGACAACCCAAACATCAACCATTCTCTAAATAGGTATTGCACACCTGGCTCTACAGCATAGGTCTTGTCATCACGGTCTCTATCAAAGAAATTCGAAACACTACTATATTTCGCATCTTCATAACCTGCATCAATTGTGGCACTTAATTTGTCAGTGAATTTTTGTGTATACTTAACGGATGTACCGATAACGGTCTGATCAGTTGCAAGAGAATTATCTGTTTCCTCATTCATACGGTACATATCAAACTCAAAAAGCGATTTTTGGGAAAAGCGATAAGAAACCTGAAGGTCGTAGACAAATCCATCAAAGTCCTGCTGCCCTAGGCTAACATCATCATATTTTTTGGTCTGGTACCCCATTTTGGCAAGCAATGCAAGTTTTTCAGTCGTATTCCAAGTAACACCACCATAAAAAAAGTTGGAATTGTTATCAATTACAACAGATTGATCATAGGCTACGTCAACGTATTTGTACTCAACAAAAAATGCCGTTTTCAAACTATAATTAAAATAACCGTAGAGATTAATTCCATTGTCCATTCTATCCATAAAGTTATTGATTTCATCCACATAACCTAGAGCGAAGTTAAAATAATCGAACTGCACTCTAAATTTTTCAGTAAGATCCCAATCAGCAGTTGCCATTAAAAAATTAGAATCGAAAGCGCGTTTCTGACCACGGGTTACCGATCCTACTTCAAATTCATCTTCGTCATGGGAATAACGATCAACCAACTGCAAAGAGAGGCCACCTCTCATATTATACCTGGCCATCCCTTCGGCAATTCCATTAACCGCATTAAGATCACTCTCTGCAGAATAATTCTTAAAATCAAGGCCACCAAGCGCATAAGCCTGATATCTGTCTGTACCTTCATAATCTTTGAATTGGCCCTGCAAACCACCAGGAGACGTATTATTAGGGTCGAGAGTTATGGGAATTATTTTTTTGCGGGGAAGAGCAAACCAGATACCGGGGGAAACGCGCGTTAACCAGTTCGTAGTCTCACCTTCATCTATGTTATACAGATTATCTGTATACTCAAAATCAAGGGTGATGTACGGATGAAAATACCCCCCCTCGGAACCAAACAAGTTCTCGTCACCTTGCACATTCCCGACATCTTCAGGCAACAAACTCACCTCACCACCAGCACTTTGTCCCATTGGTATATCTGCAGCTTCACCAGCGACAGGCGTTGTTGCAAAAGCACTCTGGCCACTCAGAAACAACAAAAGAGTTACTACATACGCTGTTTTAAAAAAAATCTTCATCCCCGCCCCCCATGGCTACATCGGAAGAACCAGCACCTAATAAATTGTGTATCTATTCAGCAACAGCTCACACACCAATAGGTTGTCAGACTCTTTGTCCCACAACCTATTAATGGTTTTTATATTCAACTCCCCACAAGGAGTTTAATTACCAGCCGGCATTAAAATGTCGACGGACTCGCAAAAAAAGGTCCACCACCTGAACCAGCAGAACGACCTCCTGAAAACCCTCTTGCAACCGGCGTATATGCCTGGCTATCTGCAACAACATCACCACATTCGGCTACGCTTTTCTTATAACCAGCGGTTACTATCAACTCAGAAATGTCATAATTTGAAGCTGCATTGCGAATATCCTGACCTTTGGCTCCCGCACAATAGAGAGCCATGACAAGATTTTGTGGATTCAAACCTTCGAGATTTAACCCCTTTTGTACTATTGAGTCAGGATTTACACCATCTTTTAAAGCATCTATAACAGCCTGGTTAATACCTTTGTTGATATATGTATCTTCAAAATCGACCTGCCATTCAGCAAATGCCACAGTACTAAGCAAAACAACCAAAATCGATCCCAATATTACTTTTTTCATTTTTGCCTCCAGCTTCGCCCGTAACAACAAAATACAAAACTTTCGAGTAATATACTCATAACAAGTACTATTTGCTACCCAAAAGATGCAAGGCACATGCCATTAGTAAAAAAACATGCTTTGCTACCTTTTTCAGTTAAAAACAACTGTTTTTTCTGCGATAGCACTACTCCTGAACCATTTTTTCCGGTTTAGCGAAGGCAATGTTCCGAAAAATCGGTCAAACTTGCATTGTGATTGTTTTTTACAAAATTCAGTTTGTGCTCTTTGCCCTGACTTTGAGTGAATATTCAATCGAAGTCGTGTATAGTGGGTGATATTCAACACGTTTCACTAGAAACTTTTTAAACGAGTTATCCTTCCAAACAGTAATAAATTATGCCCACACAATACGAAACACTACGGAACCAGCTACAAAAAAAACAGTTTTCTTGGCTGATCACAGGCGTTGCAGGTTTTATTGGCTCAAATCTGCTGGAAACTCTTTTACAACTCAACCAGAAAGTTATCGGCCTTGATAATTTTTCAACAGGGTATCAACACAATTTAGATGAGGTGCAGTCTCAAGTCAGTAATAGTCAGTGGAAACAATTCACCCTCATCAAAGGCGATATCCGTAATTTTGATGATTGCACAGCAGCTTGCAGTACTACTGACTTTGTACTCCACCAGGCTGCTCTTGGTTCTGTCCCACGCTCTATTGAAGACCCCATTACCACCAATGAAAACAATATCAGTGGTTTTCTCAATATGCTCGTTGCAGCAAGGGATGCAAAAGTACAACGCTTTGTTTATGCCGCTTCAAGTTCAACCTATGGTGATCATCCAGATCTGCCAAAAATAGAAGCCAAAATCGGCAATCCGCTCTCACCCTACGCTGTAACCAAACTCGTCAACGAGCTGTATACAGATGTTTTTGCCAAAACCTACAACTTCAAAACAATTGGCCTCCGCTATTTTAACATTTTCGGCAAAAGACAAGACCCGGATGGAGCATATGCTGCGGTTATACCAAAATGGTTTGCCGGCCTTATAAAAAACGAAACAATTTTTATAAACGGAGATGGTGAGACAAGTCGGGATTTCTGCTTTATCGAAAATGCGGTTCAGGCCAATTTACTTGCAGCAACGGTACGCGATGACGCAGCAACTAATCAGGTTTATAATATTGCCTTTGGTGAGAGAACAACCCTCAACGAGCTCTATCAGCTCATTAAAGAAAGAGTCGAAACGCGCCATACCGCAGCACAACAAGCAAAACCAACATATCGTGATTTCAGAGTCGGAGATGTACGTCATTCCCTCGCAGACATTTCAAAAGCCAGCAAACTTATCGGCTACACCCCTCAATTCTCCGTTCAAGGTGGCTTAGATAAAGCAGCTGACTGGTACTTGAAACACATGAGAGACTAACACACCAGCTACATATTGGCTCTATTGCTCACTGGCACAAAGCTGCTCCAGCAAAGCATGTAATGAGTTTCTCTGTTTTTCATCAAGATTTACAAACCGAAAACCGTGGAACTGCTTCTCGTCCACATCGGACATCCATAGATGTTCTACCGGAAAATCAAGTAACTCAACACCAGTTTCCTCAGGAAAAACTATAGAGACCACACATTCTTTGCATATAAGCCCCAGCCCGTTGATATTGGCCAAAAAACCCGTTTTCGATATATTGACCACGTTGCCAGACAGAACCTCATCAAAGGAATAGTTACTACAGGTAACACCAAAATCAACAGAGTAACGCGTTGCACCACGAAATAATCTGGATTTATTAAGTTTATGAATCAATGAATATATTACCTTCGGGCAATTCTGAGGTTTCTCCTGCCGCTTAAAAGTCTCCAGGAATTCAACGAATTGTACCACTAGGCGTGTCGAAAAAAAATTCAATACAAAATAGAATAAAAAGACAGAAAAAAGCAATGGATCGGGTAGTTGAAAGACGACAGCCAAAACCCCAATCACACAAAATAAAAAGCACAATGCAATAATTATACCAACAGCGTTCCTGCTATCAATACCCGCAAAAATCAATGTATGATGTAGATGTGTCCGATCAGGCAAAAAGGGGCTATTCCCAGCCACTACTCTTTTTGTCATGACAGTCAAAGTATCAGCAATAGGTACAGCAAGAACTATTAGAACAACCACTGGCGAAACAGTCGCACCCGCTGTTTGAGTCAAAGACAGGGCCATAAAAGAAAGCGAAAAGCCAAGGCAAAGACTCCCTGCATCACCCATGAAAAGAATTGAAGGTGTCCAGTTGTATCGTAAAAAGCCTAAAACCGCTCCGGTAAACGCAAGGTTCAAAAGCATCAGTGATACATTTCCGGCCAGTGAAGCAAGAATGGCAAATGACAGAAATGCAACAAATGACACACCTCCTGCAAGGCCATCCAACCCATCAATCATATTTAGTGCATTCGTCACTCCGACTACAGAAAATATAGTAACAATCCAGATGATCCAGCTAATTTCCGGTACAACAATATTACCTAGTCCCAACAGATTACCAAAATTAGTCAGCTGTACCTTGCTGAAATACATAAGCAGTGTCGTAGCAATGATTTGGGCCAGAAATTTTTTCCTGTGCCCGATCTCCAAAAAATCATCAAAAAAACCGACCAAAAGCAAAAGAGCCAGTCCTGAAAAAAAACCACGAAGGCCTTCCAGTGGCAGGAAGAGCAATGAACTGAATGTAGCTGAAATAACAATACCGATTCCTCCCACAAGAGGTTTCGGTATCTTATGCATTTTTCGCTCATTCGGACGATCTACCAACCCAATCCGATTGGCTATATGTGACATATTCGGCATAACAAACAGTGTCGAAAAAAATGCCACAAAAAATGTTAGCAGTATTCTTATTTCATCAGTCATTTCATCAGCAATATCGTTGTAACTCTCGTGTGTCAAATTTGTCTGTTTGTTGTTCTGTAACTGGCCAATTCAACGCCATTCTACTGATTCGCCAGGAAATTACAACAACTTATTCCCCCCCTAACATGTTAAACCCTTACGCTTTTTGGTCTTTAACACAGTGTCTGTTATTCCTGCGGTTAACCTCAATATTGAGACCACTATCTTAAGTGGAATTTGTATTCCTAAAATGGTATTCAAAAGGGCTGAAAAGAAAAAGAAGAGCTTTTTCGGAAAATTTAAAGCCAAGATAGCAATCGAAGCTACTAAGCGATTAAAGACTTTTGGTAGAGCTGCAACAGAATATAAAGTTCATCCCAATCAGATCTCAATCTGGAAAAGCCAGGTACAAGGGAACGTCCAGGAGCTTTTTGCTGTAGGTAAAAAAGTAAAAGGAATACAGAAGAAGAGTTGACGTCTCCACTTTATGAGGAGATAGAATGACTTAAGATGAACATTAAGTGGCTTAAAAAAATCTTTAAGCCTGCCGTGAGACAAAATAATGCCCGAAATATACAAACTTCA
>Ga0256845_1002240_pt1 | contig 14257 bp, 7 predicted proteins | sample RiftiametaG_FD_189101 | JGI IMG/M metagenome (GOLD analysis project Ga0256845, IMG submission 189101) | Tube worm associated microbial communities from hydrothermal vent at the East Pacific Rise, Pacific Ocean - Riftia | ecosystem: Host-associated > Annelida > Integument > Unclassified ...
GAGTAGCATAATTAGTGCTTTCGGCTGCTGACCGCCAATTGCTTTTTGAGGTTGAAGGTTCTGAAAATGAAATTCGCTCTAACGAAATGCCTTCTACATTATCAATTAAGGAAAAATGGTAGTCTTCATTATAAATTATGGAGTCAATCATTTCTCCTTTTGCTGATGTTAGAATAATAAGCCCCTCCTCATTGGGCATTGTTGGAATCTTAGTTTCAAATAATGAGCTATCAGGAGCCAGGTATTCATTTTTTAGGAAGGAGATATCTTCACTCAGTGCGTAATATTGCTGCGGGGCAAATACTAACGTTGTATCAGTAATCATAGAGCTATTGTTCTCATTAGATAACTGATAATTCTTAAGATTAAAATAATGTTCAGAATTATTATAGATCTCCACAAAATCAGAGCCTCCAGCATAAGGGTTGAATAAAATTTCGTTAATGATTATATCTTGGGTTGTAGGGACTGATATGTTGGTTAGGGCTGAGTTGGACAAGCCACCATTTCCGTTACAATCTTCTAAAGGAATTTCTATCTTGTATGCATTTAATTGAATGGATTCATCAATCGCTCCTGTTATGTAGGAAGCAGGTTCTGCTACATTAAACTCAAGTTCGTTTTCTAGGGAAGAGATCACTCCTTTATAAAGGCCAACAGAAACAGGCTCTGTTAGCCAAACTTCTACTAATTTTCCGGTTAGCAAAGCTTGTGTTATTTGTGGAGGGTTAAAGTCTGTGTTTACTGAAAACAGGGAGTTTGCCTTGCCAGGTGTTCCTCCTTTTACATGTGTTGAGGCGGCCCAGTTAAACTTACCTAAGCATATTGATAGAGGGTTTATCTGTTCTAAACTCCAACCGCCTTCATCTTTAGCGGTGTTTTTATACCACTCTTTTGTGTAGGAAACCGAATCGATTACCACGGCTAGACTTGATATGACAGTAAGTGTTTCGCCACTATTATTTAGCGATGGCCAAGTGTCAAGCCCTATCGTTTTCCCAAATGCTTGGTAACTTTCTTTAGCCTCTTGTGAACAAATAATAAGAAAAGAGTCTGGAAAAAGGAGGAAAGAATTAAACTCAACCGACCTTGCCCCATCGGCAAACTTCCAACCCTTTAAATCAATAATATTATCACTTAAGTTTAATAGCTCTACAAACTCAAATGGAGGTAAATCTTCTTGTGGGCTTGGGTCAGCAAAAATCTCATTGATTGCAATATCTCTATAGTTAGCAGGCTCAGGATTTATATTATAGACAGTAAATATAGAATCCATTTTATTGCCAACAGTATCAGCAATTGATAACACATTTAAGCTGTTGGTTAGTTCTAGGTTTGTACCAAACTCAAGCAAAATAGAATCCGAGATTATGTTAACAGCTGTTGGCTTTAGGGTTTCATTTAATATAAAACTATCATTACTAATTGAGGGTTCGATAGGCTCATTAAAAACAAGGGCTATTTGCCTGATACTTGGTGTATAAACGGATGTAATTTGGGGTGGAGTTTCATCCAAGCCAAGGTCAAATATTGAATTAATCCGGCCAGGGGTTCCGCCACTAATATCAACAGAGGCTGCCCAATTGTAGCTATCTAAGCAAGTTGCATTTGAGTAAGTTTGCTCCAAACTCCAGCCGCCATTGCTTTTAGAAGCATTGTTATACCACTTGTTAGTGTAGTTTAAGGAGTCAATTAGGTTGCCTGTATTATCAATAAGAGTTAGTGAATCTCCGCTATTGTTTAAAGAGGGCCAATTGCTAATGCCAAGTGTTTCTCCATACACTTGGTATTCCGCCTCGGCTTCTGCGGGGCAAATAATGAGAAAGGAATCAGGGTAAATGAGTTGGTTTGGAAACGTGAATGTTTTGGTACCATCTGAGTATTGCCACCCATTGAGGTTAATTGTTTTGGCCGAATTATTAAATAGCTCTACAAATTCAAAAGTGGGTAGTTCTTCTTGTGGGTTTGGGTCTGGAAACACTTCATTTATCACAACATCTCTATAGCTATGAGGGATGGAATCTAATAAATAAAAAGTAATTATGGTATCTAATTTGTTGCCTGTTAAATCAGCTAATGTACTTATTGCAAGGGTATTAATTGGTGCAAGAGGGTTTACAAAGCTTAATACTAGAGAATCTTTTAAATGCAAAACGGATTCTGGCGTAATGGAATCATTTAAAATATAGTTCGCTAGGTTGATCGCTAAACTATCAATTTTTTCATTAAAAATGAGCTGTACCTGCACGTTGGTAGGTGTAGATACGTTAATTAAAATGGGTGGAGTTTCATCTAACTCAAGGTCAAATATTGAATTAATGCGGCCTGGTGTTCCTCCGCTTATATCAACGGATGCTGCCCAATTGCAACTATCTAAGCAAATTGCATTTGCATAAATTTGCTCCAAACTCCACCCTCCATTATTTTTTGAAGCATCGTTATACCAGTTGCTGGAGTAGTTTAAGGAGTCAATTAGGCTTCCTGTATTATCAATAAGGGTAAGCGAATCTCCACTATTATTTAAAGAAGGCCAATTGCTAATGCCAAGTGTTTCTCCGTACACTTTGTATTCAGCCTCGGCTTCTGCTGGACAAATAATGAGAAAGGAGTCGGGATAAATGAGTTGGTTTGGAAAGGTGAACGTTTTGGTGCCATCTGAATATTGCCACCCATTGAGGTTAATTGTTTTGGCCGAATTATTAAATAGCTCAACAAATTCAAATGTTGGTAGTTCTTCTTGTGGGTTCGGGTCTGGGAATAGTTCATTAATTACAATATCCCTAAAGGTATGAGGAACGGAATCTTTTAGATAGAAGGTAATTAACGTATCTAGCTCGTTGCCTGCCAGATCAAATATATGTTGGATCTCAAGTGTGTTTTTAAGTGATAAAGAATCTGAAAAGCTTAGCAAAACCGTATCTGTAGAATAATAAACTGACAACGGATTGATTGAGTCGTTAAGAATAAGCAAACTCTGAGGTAGGCTTAAATTATTAAGGGTTTCATTAAATAGAAGGTGTACTTGTAAATTTGTGGGTGTAGAAACACCGAGCAAAATTGGAGGAGATTCGTCTAATCCAAGATCAAATATTGAGTTGATTTTACCAGGCGTACCACCACTTGGGTTTACTGAAGCCGCCCAATTGCAGCTATCTAAGCAAATTGCCTTTGGGTAAATCTGCTCTAAACTCCAACCACCATTGTCTTTAGCAAGGTCGTTATACCAACTAATGCTATAATTAACAGAATCAATAGGGTTGCCGTCCTTGTCGCTTAAGATTAGATTATCTCCACCATTATTTAAAGAAGGCCAATTAGTAATTCCTTGGGTTGCTCCAAAGTGTTCATATTCACTTTCAGCTTCTATAGGGCAAATAATAAGAAATGAATCTGGAAAAATTAACGCAGAACCCAAGGTCCCTATTTTTGAGCCATCGGTAAATGTCCAATCTGCTACATCAATAATGCGATCCGAATTATTGAATAACTCAATAAACTCAAATGAGGGCAGGTCTTCTTGAGGGTTGGGGTCAGGGAAGATCTCGTTAATAACTAATTCTCTAAAGGCATAAGGAGAAGGGTTCACAAAAATAATTTGTAGTGTTGTGTCAAGTGTATTGCCTTCCACATCTGGTAATGCTTTAATTTCAAGGGTATTTAGCAATTGCAATGAATCGAATTCTAGCAAAAGCGAATCTAACGCCAAGGGAATTATTGTTTTTGGTAGAATGGAATCGTTAAGTACAAAATGAGATGGAAGTTGTGCTTCAATAGTATCTAAAGGCTCATTAAAATGGAGTGTTATTTGGTTGTTTGCAGGGGTTGTATAATTTAAGACTGCTGGTGGCTCATTATCAATATAGGAAGAACCGTTTACTACAAAATCATCAAAATAAAACTTTGTTGAACGGGTAGAAGTGTACTTACAAAACAAACCAAAATAAGAAGATGTGCTTAATTCTGAATCTATAATGCTGCCTTCAGAAATAAAATCAGACTCTCCAACTAGTTTGGATTTCAATTCCCAGTTATTGGTAATATCTCGTGTAATGCTTACTTCAATTTCTACATTCGAGAGGCTCACTCTTCCATCTACACCGTCAATTAATAAAGTTTCAGAACCATTCACTACCTTATAAAGGCTTATTTCATCAGGTGTTCCTCCAATTTTAACAAAGTAGCCGTTTTGTACATTAGTTAAATCTTCTGCATCAGCCATCAAGAACACCTTTGCATAATTGCTAGAAGAAGGGTTAAAGTTGAGCCTAAGAAAAAATGACCACGAAGCATCTAGACTAATGTTAGAAAGAACGGCTAAGCTAGAACTTCCTGTTTGTGCAGGAGCATTTAAGCGGAGCAAACCCGATTCGATAATAAAGTCATTAACATCCACTATCCATTCAGGGTTGGTGGTAAAATTACCATCATCGAAACTATCGCTCCACTGAGCGAATAATGGGCTGCAAACGAGCCCCAAGATTGCTGTTATAAAGATGCCTTTCGCTATTTTTGCGATCATTACATATTTTTTAAAGACAATAACTAATAATTTTATGAAACTTGCAATTATTGGAGCAACAGGATTGGTCGGGAGCGAGATTCTTCAGGTGCTGAAAGAAAGAAATGTTGAATTTGATGAGCTCCTTTTAGTGGCTTCTGAGAGATCTGTAGGTAAAAAAATTAGCTTTAAAGATAAAGAGTACGCTATTATTAGTATGCAAGATGCGATTGATGCCAAGCCAGACATAGCCATTTTTTCTGCAGGAGGAGACACATCGCTTGCCTTTGCTCCAAAATTTGCGGAGGCAGGTACTTATGTAATTGATAATTCTTCGGCATGGAGAATGAACCCAGACAATAAATTAATTGTGCCAGAAATAAATGGGGATGAACTTACTGCTAGTGATAAAGTAATTGCCAACCCTAATTGCTCAACTATTCAAATGGTGTTAGCATTAGCTCCATTGCACCAAGCATATAAAGTGAAGCGCGTGGTGGTTTCTACTTACCAATCGGTTACGGGTACAGGCAAAGCTGCCGTTGATCAAATGAATAATGAGCGCCAAGGAATAGAAGGCGACATGGTATATCCTTACCCAATCGATAAAAATGTAATTCCGCACATTGATGTATTTATGGAAAATGATTACACCAAAGAGGAAATGAAAATGGTAAATGAAACCAAGAAAATTTTTGGTGATGACACAGTGTTGGTAACAGCCACTGCTGTCCGTTTGCCAGTTGTTGGAGGGCATGCAGAAGCCGTAAATGTAGAGTTTGAAAATGATTTTGATATTGCTAAAGTAAAAGAGCTTTTAGCTAATACAAGTGGGATTATTGTACAAGACAACCCTGCCAATAATGAATACCCAATGCCGTTATATGCACATGGTAAAGATGAGGTTTTTGTGGGTAGAATTCGTAGAGACGAAACGCAGGAAAACACCTTAAATATGTGGATTGTGGCGGATAATTTGCGTAAAGGGGCTGCTACTAATGCGGTTCAAATAGCTGAACACCTAATTGCCAACTTATTGGTTCATGCTTAATCGATTACTACAACCGCAGGTAGTAGAATTTATTAAAAGGCAGGAAAAGAGTACGCTCAAGCCTGCTGACTATGATCGACTTCTCTTTAATAAGTCGAAACACCCCAATATTCCCATGGAATTGGTGGTGGATCAGTTGCGAGCACGACAAAAGGCGAAAGCTAAACTTCCACAATGGTTTCAAACCGATGGTATTATTATGCCTCCATTATTATCTATGGAACAGTGTTCTTCAGAGATTACCGCAGAATACAAATCGAATCTTATACAAGGAAATTTAGCAATTGATTTAACAGGAGGAGCAGGAGTAGATTCTTATTACCTATCTAAAAAGTTTAAGCAGGTTATCTATGTTGATTTTAATAAAGACTTAGTAGAAATTGCAGCTCATAATTTTAGACTATTAGGAGCCTCTAATATTGAGGTTGTTCATGCCAATAGTGAGGAATATATTGCCAATTTTAAGGGGGTAGCAGATTGTATTTACGTTGATCCTGCTCGTAGGAATCAAGACCAAAAAGTGTTTTTGTTCGAGGATTGCTCCCCTAATATTGTTAAAATACAACCTAATTTGTTACAAAAGGCTAAGATGGTTTTAGTAAAAGCATCGCCTATGCTAGACATTACAAAAGGGGTTTCGCAATTGGCTAATGTGGCAGAAGTAGTTGTGGTTGCTCTAAAAAATGAAGTTAAAGAGTTACTCTTTATTCAAAAAAAAGCAAACAGCCCAAAGACTAAAGTATCAGCTGTAGACATTGCCTATGATTATTCGTTTACTGCCGAATTGGATTCAAAGGAGGATGTTGCAGTGGCAGAAATATCTATTTATTTATACGAACCTGCAGCAAGTATCTTAAAAATTGGAAAAACAGATCAGCTAGCTGTAGAATTTGATTTGCATAAGCTTAATAAAAACACAAACCTTTATAGTTCTAATTTACTAAGGAATGATTTTCCGGGACGAAAATTTAAAGTTGATAAGGTTCTTAAGTATAATAAAAAACAGATTTTGGCTGCTATTGGTACAAATCAGGCAAACATTGCAGTTCGCAACTTCACAGATACAGTAGAGGAATTTCGAAAAAAAATAGGATTAAAACCCGGAGGCTCCGTTTACTTATTTGGCATACGAGATATAAAGAACAACTTGCAAGTTCTAGTTTGTAGTAAAATATAACTTAGGATAGTTCTATTTTTGTTAGAAGTAGAACTATTATTGTAAGCTAGTTATACCAAATTTTGTGAACCATCTATCTAAAGAGGCTTGTAAACTCTTTACTTCTAGTCAGTTATGATTTATCTATTCTTTGTTGCCGGTTTCGTTATTTTAATAAAAGGAGCCGATTTATTGGTTGATGGTGCTTCTTCCATCGGAAAAAGACTGAATTTACCAAGCATCATTATTGGGTTAACCATTGTTTCATTTGGCACCTCATTGCCCGAGCTCTTAGTAAATTTAATGGCAAGTTTTGGAGGAAATTCACAATTGGCTATTGGCAATGTGTTAGGCAGTAATGTGGCTAACATACTATTAATCTTAGGTATTACGGCTATGATTAAGCCTTTACCACTAACTAAAAGCACATATTTTAGTGAAATACCATTTTCATTAATTGCCACTTTATTGGTTGGCTTTTTAGCAAATGCTACTATTTTTAATGAGGCAGATCCTGCTGACGGCCTCTTAATCTCTAGGTATGATGGCATTGTGCTTCTCTTCTTCTTCTTTATGTTTTTGGCCTATGTATATGTAGTGGCCAAGCAAAATAATGAAGAAATTAATGAAACTGCTGATATTGTAGTTATGTCAACAGGAAAGTCGGTAATCTACATATTAATTGGTATGGTTGGCCTATATTTTGGTGGTAAGTGGGTAGTGGATGGAGCTGTTCATTTGGCAACCATATTTGGTATGAGTCAATCATTCATTGGGTTAACAATTGTGGCTATAGGCACTTCATTACCTGAACTTGTAACATCTATTGTGGCTGTACGCAGAAACAATACAGACATTGCGGTAGGTAATGCGGTAGGCTCTAACATTTTTAACTTGTTATGGATTTTAGGCCTAAGTGCAACCATTAAACCTCTTGCATTTGAGGTAGTTAGTAACTCGGATATTTTTATGATAATCATTGCGAGTACCATGCTTATTCTCGCAGTAATTGTTGGTAAAAGAACAATTATTAGCCGCTGGGAAGGATTTTGGTTTTTCTTAGCCTACATGGGCTATATGGTGTTTTTGATTATGAGAGGGTAACAGTAGTAAACCATAAACCTTTTCTTGCTTTAAGCAATTTTGCTAGCACACGGTAAGTCACGAAGGACTCCTTTGTAGAGTCTTGGTCATAAATAAACTGTGAGATTGGATAAAAGTTGCTTCCTACTTTTTCCAAATTTATAATACTGATTATAAGCTCATTAGTGCCTTTTTAAAATCATCATAATTAGCTGTGCAATTAATTGCTACCTTTTTCTTCTTTAAAAACATTTTTAAAGATTCAGGAACCTCCAATTCAATTCCTAAGGTTGGCTCTACCTCTTCTTTGAATTTTATGGGGTGAGCAGTTTCTAGAAAGACTCCTGCCACATCATTAATTTCTTGATATTCCTTCAGGCCTAGATAACCAACAGCTCCGTGTGGGTCTGCAGTATAGCCAAGTGCTTGCAGCGCTCGAAGAGCTTCTTTTGTTTCCTCATCTGTATAGGCAGTTCCAGTAACACTTTTGGCAAATGCCTCTTGCGAATTATCGAACAAGTAGTTCAGCCTAACAAAATTACTAGGGTTACCTACATCCATGGCATTGGAAATGGTTGCAACGCTAGGTTTAGGTGTAAATTCTCCCGTTTGTAAATAATGAGGTACAATATCGTTTACATTGGTGGAGGCCAAAAAGTGATGAATAGGTAAACCCATTTGCTGGGCAAAATAACCAGCGGTTAAATTACCAAAATTGCCACTAGGTACAGAAAATACAATAGGCTTTTGGGTCTGCTTTACCATTTGCCCATAGGCATAAAAATAGTAAAACGATTGGGGTATTAGTCGTGCAATATTTATAGAATTGGCAGAAGTAAGCCCTAATTGTTTGCTTAATTCTTGATCTAAAAAAGCTGTTTTAACTAACTTCTGACAATCATCAAAGCTTCCTTCGATTTCAAGGGCTTTTATATTTTGTCCAAGGGTAGTCATCTGTTTTTCTTGGAACGGACTTACTTTCCCTTTTGGATAAAGTAAAACAACTTGCACACCCTCAACTCCTAAAAAGCCATTGGCAACAGCACTTCCAGTATCTCCAGAAGTAGCGGCTAATACGGTAACTTGCTCATTTTTAATCTCATTAAAATAGCTGAGGCACCTTGCCATAAAACGGGCTCCAACATCTTTAAAAGCAAGTGTTGGCCCATGGTAAAGCTCTAATGAATATACATCCTCTTCTACTTTAACAACAGGTGTTTCAAAGGATAGCACTTCGTACACGAGTGTTTTTAAATCTGCTTCTGGTATTTCGTTTCCAACAAAAAGTTTAGCTACTTCAAACCCAATTTCTTGGAGGCTTAAGTTAGGAAGGTCTTTAAAAAACGAATTTGGTAATACTGGAATAGATTCCGGTAAAAAAAGTCCATTATCATCTGGCAATCCCTTACGAACAGCTTCTTGAAAACTCACTTTTATAGAGGGGTTATTGGTGCTAAAGTATTTCATTAGTTTACTCGTTTGGCTCCTTCCGGATTAATTTTAGATATATAATAATTGACTTCAAGGTCTGATGAAGCATACACTTTCTTATACGATTTCATCACTAATTTGGCAGATTCTTCACCTTTACAAAAGCTAAATATTGTTGGCCCAGAACCTGCTATGTTGGTACCAATGGCACCAGCAATTAAAGTCGCCTTTTTAGCTTCATCATAATGAGGGATTAGCTTCGACCGTTTCGGTTCTGCTAGCATATCTACCATTGATCGACCGAGTAAATCATAGTCATTTGAGGTTAAAGCGAGCACTAGGCCCGCTACATTCCCAAATTGAATAACCGCATTGGAAATACTCATGGTACGGCCCAACATACGTTTGGCTTGCTTAGTTTTAATCTCCACTTGTGGGTGAGCTGCTACTACCCATAAATCTGCTGGGTAAGAGATGGAAAGCACATCCATTTCTTCATTACTTCTAACCACTGAAAATCCACCAAGCAGCGATGGTGCCACATTGTCAAAATGTAGTTGGTTCGATGCAAGTTTTTCACCAACGCCTGCAAAGGGCAATAATTCTCTTCTAGTAAAAGGGTTGTCCAATAATTCATTCACGGCAAAAGCTCCTGCAACAGCAGCAGAGGAAGAAGAGCCAAGGCCACTTCCCGGCTTTACTGTTTTTTGGATGTTAAACGAGATACCTCTTTTTTCTCCAACGGCATCCAATAATGCTTGTGCGGCAGCGGTAGTTACGTTTAATTCTGGCTTAGTTGGTAATCCATCTGCCCCAGAAATTGACTCGATAATTAATTTATTTGTATCGTTAAACCACACTTCTACAAAGTCACCAAGGGTGGGTACTGCAAATCCGAAAATATCGAATCCGCAAGATACATTCGCAATGGAAGCCGGAGCAAAAACTTTTATTTTATTCATGATTTACATGTGTATGCTAATCTCAACACTTCATTATTACTTTCCTCATGGAAAAATTGACTTATAAGCTTGAACCCATATTTTTGATAAAAGGCTCTTCCTATTTCGTTTTTTTCAAACACTTCAACTTCTAAATTTTCGTTTGATTCAGAAACAAAATCAAGCAACTTAGACCCAATGCCTTTAGATTGATTATCGGGTAATACAAAAAGCCCTGCAATTTCATTGCCCATCATACTTACAAAGTCAAGAACAGAATCTTCTTTTTCATATACCCCGGTTTCAGAATTAGGCACATAAAGAGTTCTCATATCCCCTTTTACCTTTTCAACATAGGAAACTTCTAAAAAATGATGAGGAATGGATGATGATTTATACCAAATGTCTAAAATTGCCTCTAAATCTTCTGGAGTGTGTTTTCGTATCATTATTAAGGTGTTTTAGGTATTTGCAGCTTTAATTATATCGGCAAAAATACCACTTGCAGTTACTTCGGCACCTGCACCAGCTCCTTTAATCACCAAGGGCTGTGAAAAATACCGCCTGCTTTTAAACGACACAATATTGTCTTTCCCATCTAAATGATAAAAAGGATGATCAGAAGCCACTTCCATCGGTTGTGTACTTGCTTCATCGGCATTAAACTTAGCTATATATTTTATTTTTTTGCCATATTTTTGAGCCGCTTCATACTGCTTTTTAAAGAAGTCTTCCTCTTTTTCTAAGGCCTCAAAGAAGGCCTCTCCCTCAAATTCCATGCAATGTTTAGGTACGCAAGGAGTTGTATTGATATCTTTTTCTTCGAGTTCATTTCCAGCTTCACGAGCTAAAATAAGTAGCTTCCGCATTACATCCTTTCCACTTATATCAAGCCTTGGATCAGGTTCTGTATATCCTTCTTCTTTGGCTTGGCGCACCACAGAAGCAAAGCTTCTAGTGCCATCATAGGTGTTAAAAATAAAATTAAGACTTCCTGAAAGTACGCCTTGTACATCTAAAATTTCATCACCACTCTTTACCATATCATTAAGGGTAGAAATTACTGGTAATCCGGCTCCCACATTAGTTTCGAACAAAAACTTAGTTCTAAATTTCTGTTCTAATCCTTTAAGGTGGCTATAGGTTGAATAACTGGAAGAACAAGCTACCTTATTAGGAGTTACGATAGAAATACTTTCTGATAAAACCTGAGCATAAGTAGAGGCAATAGCCTCGGAAGCGGTGTTATCTACAAACACCGCATTTCGTAGGTTTAATTCGCTCATTTTTGTAATAAAAGAGCCGATTTCCATAGGCTCTCCTTTGGCTAAAGAGTCTTTCCAGTTATCTAACGAAATTCCATCCGTGTCAAAATTCATTGTGCGGCTATTGGCTAAACCGACCACCTTTAAATCAAGCTGGTGTTTTTTGTACAAATATGATTGTTGTGATTTTATCTGTTCTAATAAGGTAGCTCCTACGTTGCCAACACCTACGATAAACACATTAAGTGATTTTGTATCTGATAAAAAGAAGGCTTCGTGAACACTGTTTAAGGCCTTTTTAAGGTCTTTTGTGTAGATTACTACTGAGATGTTTCGTTGAGAAGATCCGTTGGCAATCGCTACTACATTAACTCCATTATGACCTAAGGTGTTAAACATTTTTCCGCTTACACCTACTTGATCTTGCATTTTATTGCCCACAATAGCGATAATGGAAAGCTCCGTTTTGATTTTTAATGGGGCCACCTTGCCCACATTAATCTCCAATTCAAACTCGTTTTCAATGGCTTCTTTGGCCGTTTCAACCGCCTCTGGAAGTATAGCAACAGAAATAGAATGCTCAGAAGAGGCTTGGGTTATCAAAATTACATTGACTTCTGCACTAGATAAAGCCCTAAATAATCGGTGAGAGAAATTTGGTATTCCTACCATTCCAGGACCTCTTAACGAAACCAATGCGATGTCTTTAATACTTGTGAGCCCTTTAATAATGGTAGAAGACCCGTTGGAATCTTCAGAAATTAAAGTGCCTGGGTGAGCTGGTTCAAAAGTGTTTTTGATTTGAATAGGTATTTTTTTCTTTAGTACCGGCATTATAGAAGGTGGATAAATCACCTTAGCCCCAAAGTGAGAAAGCTCCATGGCTTCCTCGTAAGAAATCTTATTAATCAAATGAGCTCGTTTCACAATTCGAGGGTCTGCGGTCATCATTCCACTTACATCTGTCCAAATTTCTAGCACAGAAGCATCTAGTGCAGATGCAATAATGGCTGCAGTATAATCAGAGCCGCCTCTACCTAAAGTAGAAAGGTGACCAGCCTTGGAAGAAGCAATAAAGCCAGGGCAAATATGTACCCCTGTACAATTTGCTAATACTTCTTTAATTGCCTTGTCGGTTGCATTAAAATCCACAGAAGAGGTTCCTGTGTTGGTGAATATGAATGACCGAGGATCTAGAAGAGTTGCTCTTTCTAAATCGAGTTTTACATATTCTGAAATGATGAGCGAAGAAAGGCGCTCTCCAAAACTCACAATTTGACTGTAGGTTCGAGGAGTTAATTCATCTACCAATGAAACTCCTTGACAAACCTCTTTGAGCTTGTTTATTAACCCATCTACTTGTACTATGAGCTCATAGGAGTTTGCCCCTTTGAATAGAACTGAAATAGCCTCTTTGTGCTGTGCCTCAATGTCCTTAATTCCTTGTAAATAGGATTTATCTGCATTGGTTGCGTTCTTCGCAACTTGTTCTAGTTTATTGGTCACTTGGCTAAAAGCAGAAACCACCACTATCAAAGATTTATCCTTCGATTTTGACTTTATAATGTCTTTAACCAGTTTTATATTATGAGCGTTGGCAACAGAAGTGCCTCCAAATTTTAAAATTTGCATTTTTATCTAAGAAAAATTATTGATATTGAAACTGGAGTTTTACCAACTCCGGACGGAGGTAAGCGATATTAACCCCAAAGGGTAATACCTATAAGCATCGTAATAATAATAGACATCATCCTGCCTTGGGTGGCAATAATAATGATAGATATGGTTTGTCTATTTTTCACGAGGGGCAAATGTAGAGAGGGAATGCTTACTAGGCAATACTAAGTACTAGAAATTAAGTGCTTAAAAATAAACGTCATTCTCCGAATTCGCTGTTTAGCGAATATCGGAGAATCTGCTAAAATCGAGTATTATCAACTTCGGGAGAAGTTGGTGATTGTCCCGTCAAGTGGGATAATGACGACATCGTTATATGTAGATAGTCACTCCGTAGGAGTCTTAGCCATTTAAAAGAAAATATCACTGTCAAAGTTTTAAACTTTGACAGTGATAAGATTTAAGGTTAAAAAGGGGGTGCCGGCACAAGGCCGGCAACGAATTAATATTTACGAACCACAAGCAATGCACTCATCGGGATTATCCAATGAGCAAGCCATATCTGCTTGATTTTGCTCTTTTAAAGCCTCGGTATTTACAACCTGTTCGTGTTCTTTGGTAACAGTAAACTTAATGGCATCGGTAGCAGCGTTAGAACGTAAATAATACATACCTGTTTTCAATCCTTTTTTCCATGCGTGGAAATGCATAGAGGTTAACTTCCCAAAGTTAGGGTCCAATATATGCACATTCATACTTTGCGATTGACATACATAAGCTCCACGGTCTGCAGCCATATCAATAATGGTTTTTTGCGAAATCTCCCAAACCGTTTTATATAAATCCTTTATGTTTTGAGGAATATTAGGAATATTTTGAACAGATCCATTGGCTTGAATCAATCTGTTTTTCATCGTATCATCCCAAATACCTAAGGAAATTAAGTCTTTTAATAAATGCTTATTAACTACTACAAATTCACCAGAAAGTACACGTCTATTATAAATGTTAGTGGTGTAAGGCTCAAATGTTTCATTATTTCCCATAATTTGAGAAGTAGAAGCCGTTGGCATTGGAGCCATTAATAAGGAGTTTCTAACTCCATTTTTCTTCACTTCTTTCTTCAAACTTGCCCAGTCCCAACGGTTAGTAGGGTTAACACCCCACATATCAAATTGGAAAATACCTTTAGATACAGGAGAGCCTTTAAAGGTT
>Ga0256845_1002241_pt1 | contig 14255 bp, 11 predicted proteins | sample RiftiametaG_FD_189101 | JGI IMG/M metagenome (GOLD analysis project Ga0256845, IMG submission 189101) | Tube worm associated microbial communities from hydrothermal vent at the East Pacific Rise, Pacific Ocean - Riftia | ecosystem: Host-associated > Annelida > Integument > Unclassified ...
GTTGTCGATGCTCACGTCGGAGGGCTCGATACGCGCCCCGGCCTTGCGGTTGAGCCACTCGAAGAAGTCCACCAGGGTGAACGAGTCGATGGTGCCTGTGGAGAACAGGGGTGTGTCGTCCTGGACCGCGCTGAGATCGGCGCGAGTCTTGGAGCTCAGGTATTTGATCACGTCTTCTCGGGTCAGCGACACACCAAGGTTTTAGCAAATTTCGTTGGCAAATTTCGGGGATCTGCGTCTGCCCCTCAACCGTCGTCGAGACTCGCGGCGAGCGCCTTGCGGTCGATCTTGCCGTTGGCGTTGAGGGGGAAATCCGAGAGCAGGACGATGTCCTTGGGGACCATGTAGCGCGGCAGAGAGACCGCCATGCGCTCGAGCAGAGCGTCGATGTCGGCGACCCCGAGGCTGCCGGGCTCCGCGACCATGAACCCGATCACCCCCGCGGCGCCGCCCGGGGTCTTGGGCCAGCCCACGGCCACGGCCGCATCGACCCCGGCCTCGCGCCGGAGCACGGCCTCGATCTCGCCCAGCTCCACCCGGTAGCCGTTGATCTTGATCTGCGAGTCGAGGCGACCCAGGAAGGTCATGGGCACGCCGGGCTGCGCGGGCCGCCGGACCCGGTCGCCGGTACGGTAAAAAATCTCGGTCTCGCCTGGGGGGACCAAGAACGCCGCCGCGGTCCGCTCCGGGTCACCCCGATACCCAAGCGCACACTGGGGCCCAGCCATGATCAGCTCGCCGGTCTCGCCCGGCGCGACCTCGAGCAGATCAGCATCGACGATCTTGGCGCGCATACCCTCGAAGGGGTCGCCGATCGGCACGACCTCGCTCTCGCTCTCGGCGACCGACACAGCGACGGACTCGGCCGCCCAGCGGTAGTGGGTGCAGGCCAAGGTCAGCTCCGTGGGCCCGTAAATATTCTCGATGACGGCGTTGGGGGCCGCCTCGGCGAAGCTCTGAACCAGGCTCACAGGCAGGGCCTCGCCACAAAACAGAACCAGGCGCAGCCCGGGCAGGGAGTCGGGCAAAAGGCTGCGCATGCGCTTCATGAGCAGGGCCGCCGAGGGCACGGAGAACCACACGCTGATCGTGGAGTTGACCACGTAGCAATTGGGCAGCAGCCGCTGCTTCATATTCGGCACACACAGACAGCCGCCCACGCGCCAGGCCGCGAAGAGATCGAAGACCGAGAGGTCGAAGGTGATCTCGAAGAGGTGTGAGAAGCGGTCGGTCTCGCGCAGCTCGTAGCGCTCGATGACCACGTCGAGGAAGCGCGCGATGTTGCGCTGGGCGACCATGACCCCCTTGGGCGAGCCGGTGCTGCCCGAGGTGAACAGGAGGTAGGCGACCTCGTCTGGCTCGACCTCGGCGCGGTGGTAGTCGGCCGCCGTGGCCATGTCCGCCGGACCGAGCAAAGTGTGGCTGGGGTGGGCTGCGCTCAGAGCCGCGAGCTCCCCGGGCGTGGCCGCGAGCACAAGCACGAGCATGGGCCGCTCACACAGGGCCAACACCGGGCTCAGGGCCGCCTGCCCCTCCCGGTCGACCACCAGCTCGCGGGTCTGTGCCCGGGCCAGCATCAGGGCGATGCGGGCCGGTGGCAGGGAGGGCAACATGGGCACGTAGCCGTGTCCCGAGCACAGGGCACCCAAGATCCCGGCGAAGCCCTCGACGCTGCGGTGGACCAAGACCGCGGTCAGGGAGCTAGCCGAGTCCCCAGATGCCCCGTGTTCGGTCCGGGCCGCCCCGTGTTCGGCCCGAGCCACCCCGTGCTCGGCCCGGGCCGCCTGCAAGGTCGCGGCGATCGCCGTAGCTCGCTCTCGCAGCGCCGCGTAGCTGAACTGCTCACCGTCGACCTCGAGGGCCGGACGCTCGCCGTGATGGTCGGCCGAGGCCAGGAAGAAATCGTGGAGGCTGCGTGCGTCGCTCATGCTGTCACCCTTCCCGCTTGCGGTAGGCGATGTACTGCTGGAGGAGGCCGCGATAGAACATCTCGCCGATGACCACGTGGCCCTTGGAGGTGGCGTGCGAGAGGTCGCCACCGATCAGTCGGGGCGAGTGATTGTACCAGCGCCCGGCCGAGCCCTCGCCGCCCATGGCCGCGTAGGTATCGAAGAACGCGCAGCCCTCGGCCTCGGCGACGTTGCGCTGAGCGGCGACGAGCATGGGGACCACAGGCAGGGACACGATCCGCACCCCCTTGCGGTCGCCGTGGTCCAGCGGCGTCATGATCAGGCAGGCCATGTCGGGCTTGGCCCCCTTGATGAGCTGGAGCACCTCTCGATACTCGGCCTCGTAGTCGGCCTGGCTCATGGACTTTCGGATCATGTCGTTGCCCCCGAACATGAACACGGCCAGGTCGGCCTCCCGGTGCTCGAGCTGGGCCCGGAGGTGGTCCTGGTCGTAGGCGCGCAGGCGATTGGTGAACGCGCCGACCAGGGCCAGCGAGTCCCACTCGACCCCCGGGGCCGCCCTGTCCATGGTCACGCCGTAGAGCCGGACTTTGCCCCCACCCGCGGCCCGAACCGTGAACTCGTGGTGGCCATCCTCGACATCCACGGCGTACCAGCGGTCCTCGGCGACCTCGGCCCGAGTCTCGACGACGACATTCTCCCCGTCGTCGACCTTGACCGTGAAATTGCCGCCTTTGGGACCCGCGAGGTAGGCGACCTCGAAGTGCGACACCCGGTCCGAGCTGCGCTTGGGGTTGGGGGCGAAGCTGCTCTTGGCGCCCCCGGAGGACCAGGAGGTCAGGCCGCCGAGGCCATAGCGACCGTCGTCCTTGCACTTGCGGATGATGAAGCAGCTGACCCAGCCCTCGTTGTGCTCGAAGTCGACCTGCCGGTGGCGGTAGGAGGTGTTGGCGGGCTCGACCAAGTGGAAGCCGTGGCCCGCATCCCCGAACCGGGCCTGCATGCGCGCCCGGATGGCCCCGGGGATCCCGTCGAGGCCGATGGCCGAGTCGCCCCAGTGCAGGACCCGGGCGTGGGCCCCCTCGACCGCACCGTCGGCCCGGGCCAGGTTCGCAAAGAAACCGTCGAGTTCGTGGCCCGTGAACAGCTCGAGGGGCTGGGCCACTGGATCGTCGTCACCGGGCTGGGCCACGTACTCGGGCAGCGCGTCGCCGACGTCGAGGACCACCGGATCGGGCTCATCGCGGATCACCGGCTCGGGGTCGCCCTGGGCCAGGGCGTCCCGGGCGAAGTCGTCGACTTCTTTGGCCCGGTCTTCCTTCGCGCGCGCGGCCTCGCCCTCGAAGGGGCGGCCGAGCAGGTTCCAAAACGGTATCGGGTCCTCGCTGGTCCACGGCCGGGCCCACTCGAGCCCAGGCAGATAACTGAGGCCGACGCAGGCCAGCATGACGACCATGGCCGGCGCGACCCGACCCAGGGTCTTCAGGCGCATGCGCGAACTGGGGACCTCCCAGAGCTCGGGGGTCTCGGGGGTCTCGGGGGGGGCGGTCTCGGGACCGGCAGGAGAACTCGACTGAGGCTTGGACATGGCGCTCAGAACTGGAAGTAGATGAAGGCCCGGGGCATGCCGTCCATAAGCAGCATGAGACCGAGGATGAAGGCCATGAACAGGACCCCCAAGATCACCCCGGGCGTGCGCCGGAAGATCCCGAGCAGATAGTCGTCGACCCACGACTTGGGTGTGAAGTGAAAGCCCAGACCGCCGATCAGGGCCACCGCGATCCAGGGAGTGACCAGCCCAGGACGAATGCCAAGCGTGTCCATCTTCATGATCCCGGCGACGAAGCTTCGGGCCGTGTCGAGGTCGGAGGAGCGGAAGAAGATCCGCGTGAACACGAGGAAGTGGAAGGTCAGGGCGATGTGGACGACCCCACTGAACTTGCCGTTTTCATCAGGCAGCAGACACAGCAGGGCGAACACCACCGAGCAGGCGGCGCCCAGGCCCAGGGCCGGGGTCCACTCCAAGTACAGGACGGCGTGGCTCAGCCAAGCCATGGCGCCCCCGAAACCCAGCGCCCCGAGCGGCCAAGACGCGAGCTTGCGCCACCAGGGTCGATCCGCGTCGATATCGCGGACCCGGTTCCAGCGGTTGAACACCATGGCCGCGGCGTGGACGTTCGCGTAGATCACGAAGTTCCAGCTCGCCCCGTGCCACATACCGACCAGGAACATGGTCAGCCACACCGCCACGTAGCCGGCGCGCGAGCCCAGGCGCAGGACGATCGGGAAAAACAGGTAGTCGCGCAGCCAGCTCGACAGGGTCATATGCCAGCGCCGCCAGTACTCGCCGATGTTCCTCGACTGGTAGGGGCGGTTGAAGTTCTCGGGCAGCTCGAAGCCGAGCATGCGCGCGATGCCGATCGCGATGTCCGTGTAGCCCGAGAAGTCGGCGTAGATCTGCAGCGAGTAGGCGTAGAGGGCGAGCAGCAGCTCGGCCGTGGTGTAGGTCCCGGGGGCGTCGAAGATCTTGTCGGTCAGGTTGACGGCGATCCAATCGCCGAGCACGACCTTCTTGGCCAGGCCCCGCCAGACCCGAAATGCCCCCTCTTCGATCTGCGCCCGGGTGAAGCGGGGCCCCCTGCGAAGCTGAGGCAGGAGGTCCTTGGCGCGGACGATCGGACCGGCGACCAGCTGCGGAAAAAACACCACGAACAGGGCGAAGCGCCAGAACGAGGGCTCTGCGTCCAGGCGCCGCTTCTCGATGTCGAGGGTGTAGCTGAGGCTCTGGAAGGTATAGAAGCTGATCCCCAGCGGCAGGACCACATCGAGGTGGAGGACCGCGACCTCCACCCCAAACAGGCCCGCGACGTCGCCAAAGGCCGAGATCAAGAAGTTGACGTACTTGAAGTAGGCGAGCAGGCCGAGGTTGCCGACCAGGCTCAGGGCCAGCCAGCTCTTGCGGATGCGCTTGGCCCGGGCCACGACCGCCTCGTCCTCGGAGTCGAGGTCGGCGTCGAGCTTGAAGATCGATCGCCCGCACACGAAGTCGAGGACGGTCGAGAACAAGAGCAGGCCGGCGAAGTAGGCCGGGGCCGGCGGCGGGTCCATCTTGGGACCCGCCATGTAAAAGAAGTAGCTGGCGACCAACAGCCACAGCACCCGACCCATGGGCTTCTCGGACAGCAGCCAAAACCCGACCAGGGCCGGGATGGCGAACAGCAGAAAGTCGAAGGTCGGGAACAGCATGTTCGGGTCGCCCGATACACAGCAGGGCCAGCCCGCTCGCCGAATCGGGGGACCCTAAAGGTGTGATTCCCGCGGGTCAACCCGCGTGTGTACGACGCTGCACGTAGGCCGTGATCACGGCCTCGTAGATCCAGCCCCCGAGCAAGACGCGCCCCCGGTGGTTGAGGTGCTTGAGATCGCCGGCCGCCAGCGGGGGGCTGCGGCGCTTCCAATCTTTGAGGCTCCCGGCGCCGCCCATGGCCGCGTAGGTGTCGAAGAAAGCGCACCCTGCATTCGCGGCGACCTCGCGCTGGCCAGCGACGATCGTCTCGACGTGCTCGGAGGTGATCTCGAAATTCAGCGACTTGCCCCGATCGGTGATCGAGGTGATCAGGCAGGAGGCCTCGGGTTTGCCCTTGCGCATGTGGGCGACGACCTCGCTGTACTCCCGGACGTACTCGGCCTGGGTCAGCTTGCCGTTGGCGACCCGGCGCAGGTCGTTGCCGCCGTAGGTGAACACGATCAGGTCCGGGTCCCGATGACCGATCTGGGCGGCGAGGTGGTCCGCATCCCACTCGAGCACCCGCTTGGTGAACACGCCGAGCTTGCTGAACTGATCCCAGACCAGCCCTGGGCCCTCGGTCTCGAGCATGATCCCGTAGAGGCGCGAGTTGCCGTGGCCGACCGTGCGGACCGCGACCTTGTGTGGCCCCTGCTCGACCTCCATCCGATGCCAGCGATCTTCGAGCTGCTCGGCGGCCGTGTCGATGACCACCGGATCCCCACGATCGATGCGCATCTCGACCCGACCGCCGCCGGGGCGCGCGAGGTACCACAGCTCGAACACCGCGACCTCGTCGCCGAGCTCGTGTTTGCGGGTCGAGATCGTGGTCTGGGCGCCGCGGGACGACCAAAAAGCCGTGCCGCCCAGGCCGTAGTGGCCGTCTTTGAGGCACTTGTAGGCGATGTAGCAGTGGTTCCACCCCGAGGCCTCGAGCTTGACCCAACGGTGGATGTAGTTGGGCATGTAGCGATCCATGAGCACGAGCCCAGCCCCGCCGTCGCCGAAGCGAGTCTGGAAGCGCTCCCGGAGCACGGAGGTCAGGTCGTCCGCACCGATCATGGAGGCGCCCATGTGGACGACCCGGACCAGGCGTTGCTCGCCCTCGTCGACGGCCTCGAGCGCGTCGAGGAAACTCGCCAGAGCCTCCGGATTCTCGATCGTTTGGTGGGGGGTGAGCACATCTTGCTCACGCGGTACGTAGACCGGCGCGGGCGGCTCGGGCTCGTCGGCCCCGGCTGACTCGATCGGATCGGACTCGCCGGGTCGCTCGGGTGTCTCGGAGGGACCGGCGGGCGCCTCGGTCGCGGGCTCGACCTGGGTGTTGGGGCTGGACTCGGTCGAGCAGCCCAGGCCCGCCAGCGACCCGAGGCTCAGGCTCAGGGCCAACGTTCGGAGCGTCTGAGAGTTGGAGGCCAGCGGGCGCGAGAACGGGCGGGGCGCGAAGCGGAGGGCACACACGACCGACCTGAGTTCGCAGACCCGGGATCACCTGTCAACCGAGTCAGGTCCTCGACCTCGACCCGCTATGCTCCGCGCGCATGCCCGCAGAGCTGACCCTCGCCGCTGCGCTCCGAGACGTGAGCGCCGAGCACCACCAGGCCCGGAGCGTCGCGGTCCGCAACTTGGCCCCGGCCCTGCTCGACGCCCTGAGCCTGCGCGCCCCCGTGTGGTGGACCCAGGTCGATCATCCTCAGCGGGACGAGGTCGTCGCTGCCCTCGAGCGGGTCTGTGATCACGCCTCGCCCCAAGACGCGGCCCTGGCCAGGGTCGGGCTCGCCGAGCTGTCCGCCCCCACGGCCCACGCCCGCGCCAGCGAGGCCCTCCAGTGGTCGCCCACGGTTCAGCCGACCTCGGGTCCCCCCCTGAGCGCTGAAGAGGTCGAACAGGCCGCCAGTTTCATGCGTGAATGTGGGGTCATCGCCCTCTCGCTGACAGCCTCGGCGGCCAAGCGCTGGCTGGCCTCTCCGGCGAGCTCCGGGGCGAGTCAGGGCGAACAGGCTCTGGCCCGTGAGACCTTGGAGCAGATCACCGATGCCCTGCGTGAGCTCCTCGAGCACCCCGAGGACGACGTTCGTTTTCAAGCCGGCCCGGCCCTCGTCGAAGTTGGGGATTCGACCCCGAAGCTCGAGGCGGAGCTCGTGGCCGCCCTCCACCGCGAGCTCCACCCCCAGGTTCGGGCCAACTTGATCTCCGCCCTGTCGATGTTCGATCCCCCTGGGTCCGTGGCCTGTGATGCCCTGGCCGAGGTCTTGGCGAACACAGAGGAAGGCGAGAACACAGCGGAGGGTTGGGAGGCCGCCATGGCGCTCGCCGGTGCCCGCCGTCCCGAGGGCTGGCGGCGGATCGTGGCTGGGCTCGAGCGCCACCGCAGCCGCGGCGAAGCCCTGGAGGCGCTGGCCGTGATCGGCCCTTACCTCGACGACGACGACCGCCGGACGGTCGCCGCGGCTATCCGCAAGCGCGGTCTGGGCCCGATGGCCCCCGTGTTCACGCGGGTCCGGGCCGCCTACGCCCTCGCCCGCATCGAGCCCGAGGCCGGAGACGGGCTGCTGCGAAAACTCGCCAGGCACCTCCGCCCGGCCGTCCGCGAGGCTGTAGCCGAAGCCCGAAACAACCTGGAGATACTCGCCGCGGCTGATGCGCCTGCTGCGGACGACCCCTACCGACACGCGGACGGTTGAGCCCAGCCGGCCCGACACCGGCCGTCGCTCGATCCGCGTGTTAGTGTCCCTTTAGGCCATGACCAGCAGCCCGCAGAGCCTCGCATCCGACCTCCTCGAGGGCTCTCGACGCCGCCTGCGGGCGGTGATCCGCCGCCGACCGCTGCTCCACCGGGTCGCCAAAGAGGCCCTCGTCGGCTTCAAATTGCTCCGCCAGCGGATGCGCAACAGCGGCCGGGAGCCGGTCCACGGTTGGGGCGAGGGTGTCCCCCGCCATCGCATCCCCTTCACCGGCGCCGACCTCGAGTCCCTGCGCACCGCCCTGCGCGAGCACGGACTGCGCAGCGCCGAGGGTCGACACACCCTCTACCTCCCCCCTCAACCCGGGCGCGAGGCCGTATTTGGTGAGGCTTTCCTGGCCGCCTACCCCCCCGAGGCCGGGTTCAAGATCCTCAAGAACTTCGAGCCCCCGAGCCGCGCCGGCTACCATTACGCCACCGACGTCGCGGCCGAGGCCGCCCTGCACGGGCCGATCAGCAACCAGGTGTTCGCCGCCGCCGGCCTCTACGCCTCCAAGCTCGGTCCCCGCCCCTTCGACCTCGTCCACCTCGCCGGGGCCAACGCAGATCTCACCGCCTTGGTCGGCGAGCACATCGAAGGCCGGACACCCACCGACGCCGAGTACCGGGCCTTCATCGCCGAGCTCGAGGCCCTCGAGGGCCGCAAGGTGTTCCGCTTCGCCCACCCCAGCCGCTTCGACTGCGGCGACTTCGCGGGTCCGGACTGCAACAACAACCTGATCACCGGCCCCGAGGGCGCCCGCTATGTCGACGCCCAATGTTTTCTGTTCGAGAACGAGGTCGTCGCCGATCTGCTCGAGCGCCGCCAGGACACGCTTCACTTCGGCGACGTGCTCAGCGTCGTCAACGCGGGCGAGCGCTTCCTCTATCAAGAGGTCCCCGGCCTCGACGGTCCCGCCCGACGGGGCACCGGCGAGCGCTGGCGCGCTATCGAAGATCTCCTGTCCCGGCACCAACTTTCCCTGCGCGGGCGCGTGGTCTTCGACGTCTGCTGCAACTCGGGGATGATGATGTACGGCGCCCTGGTCCGGGGCGCGCACTGGGCCGTGGGTTGGGACCTGCCCGAGGTCGCCGACTCGGCCGACCGGCTCTTGCCCCTGCTCGGCAGCGGGCGCACCACCTTGATCGGCGAGCAGCTCGAAGCCGACACCGACTTCCGGGCGGCCCTGCCTTCGTGGTTGGCCGAGCGCGCCGAGGCTGAGCCCGGCATCGCCCTGTTCCTCGCCGCCTGGCACCACATCGGTTTCCCGGCTGGGATCGGCGACCTGCCCTGGGCCTGGCTCATCTACGAGGGCAAGGAGAACGAGACCGAGGCGACCACGGCCGAGAATGTGGAGACCATGGGCGAGCGCTGGCGGGCCGAGGAGGTCGAGCGCTACGTCATCCGCGATGGGATCTGTGGACCCCGGCCCGTGGTCCTGCTCCGCCGTCGCGGGTGAAGGCGGCCGGTCAGGCGGCTGCGGGAGCTGTCTCGGGCCCGACCGCGGCGCCGCAGTCACAGCACTTGGGCGGCTCGCGAATGAACGAGATCGCCGGTCCGAAGCCGACCACATAGACCATCGTCAGGGGCAGCATGACCACGAAATCCGCGCCGATTATCGGCAGCAGCGGGATGAACGGCAGGCCGAACAGGAAGTAGCCCTTGGCCCAGCGGCGCAGCTTGGGGTCGTCGTACTCGACCGCGACGTCGAGCTCACAGCGAAGGCAATATCCTCGTTCCACAGACCAGGAAGCTAGCAAACACCCGGCGCTTGTGTGTCCTGACACACCAGCAAAACCTGCGTCGCATGGGCCTGCGCAGCGCAGCGGCGACCTCCTGGGAGGCCGATCTGCGCTCGCATCGCTGCGGTCGCTCCCACGCGTCGACCTCTATACTACCTAGGAACGGTGTCGAAAGTGGGGACGCTGTCAACACCTACACTGTGGCCAGGGGCACCGATGTTCAATTTCACCACAACCACCATCACCACCCGCCGCGGTCCTCGGCGGATCGTCGTGGTCTGTCCGACCGACCAGGTCCTCGTCGGCCGCGCCCGCCTCGAGCTCATCCGGGGTGGACACCAACACCCACAGACTCTCGCTCAGGTCGACGCGTCCATCGTCGAGTTCGTGCGCAGTCAGGGCGAGTCCATCGATGTGGTCATGATGCGTTGCGAACACGAGTCTGGATCGTGGGGCACCGACCCCAGCCTCGATCCGGCGGCCAGCCAGGCGCTGGTCGAGTTCCTCCTCGACTCCCAGTGCATGCTCTACCGGGAGCTCTTCGACCTCGGCGTCAAGCTCTTCATCCACGTCGAGACCCAGCCTCACGACGTGCAATTGTTCCGGGCAGAGATGACCTCGCGGGCGGAGAACGACCCCACGGGCAGGACCAAACGCCTGCGCCAGCGGGTCGCCTTTTTTAGCTTGGGCTACGCCCGAGCCCTCGAGCGGGTCGGCGACATCCTGCCTTCGATCGAGTCCCAGGTGGCCATGCGCGAGACCGAGAGCTGGAACTGAGTCGAGCCTGCGCCGCGCCGCAGTGTGCGAGACTGCCGAGCGATGGCGACGCTGCGCTGCGCTCCTTGGACGCTCCTCTCCCCTCCCCCACTGTCCCCTCTCCGGGGCTTTGTCCTGCCCTCGCTCGTGGCCCTGAGCCTGGCTCTCGGAGCCTGCGCAGACGACAGCCCAGAGACCTCGAGCGAGGACGAGATCGGGGACGCGACGACCAGCCTCGGCACGGATACGGCCAGCGCGACCTCGAGCGCCACCGAGACCGCCGACTCGGACACGGGCGGCGACCCCTACCGCGGGACGCCGCCGCAGAGTTGGTGCCCCGGGGGGCCCTCGGGTCTATGTGACGAGGTCGAGGGGGCGCCCCTGCGGGCGGGAGTCGCCGTCCTGGACCTGACCCCCTCCTGCTTCGAGACCTGGACCGACGTCGCCCAAAATGGCGAGTTCGACGAGGGCGAAGACGACTTCATCGATTGCGGCTGCGACCGGATGTGCCCCGCCGACGCCAACTACCCGGGACCCGACGAGGGCGAGGGGGACGGCGTCTTTCAAGCGATCTACATGGCCGGTTTCCAGAACAACCGACCGGCGACGGGGATCCGCGGCGCCGACTCGGGCCTGGTCGGTGAGGGCGACGGGATCAGCTGCCGCGCGCTCGTGCTCGAGCAGGGCGACACCCGCCTGGCGATCGTCACCATCGACACCATCGGCTACTTCTACGACGAGGTTCTGGCCATCCGCGAGCTCATCGCCGACAGCGATATCGACTGGCTCGTGGTCCACGCCGTGCACAACCACGAAGGCCCGGACACCATGGGCCTGTGGGGTGAGGTGTTCCTCGAGCCGGGCTTCGACCCGGACTACCGGGCCCAGATCCGGACCACCATCGCGGCCGCCGTCGCCCAGGCCGCCGACGCGCTCGAGGATGTGGGAGCGATCACCGTCGGTCGGGGCGACGCGTCCACCGCCCACCAGGGCCAGCCCGACAAGGGCATCCGCAACGTCAGCAACGACACCCGCGATCCCTTTGTGGTCGACGAGGCCGTCGACGTGCTCCACCTCGCAAATCTCGAGGGCCAGAGCATCGCCACACTCATCAACTACGCCAGCCACCCCGAGTCCCTCGCCAGCGAGAACACCCTGCTGACCGCCGACTACATCCACGCCCTGCGGCGCACGGTGGAGCAGGGATCGACCTGGACCCAGGCCCCGGGCAAGCCCGGCGTCGGCGGCCGGGCTCTGTTCATCAGCGGGGCCCTCGGCGGCATGATGACGCCGCTGCGGATCACCACCACCAGCCCCGACGGCGACGACTGGGAGACCGGCCAATTCGAGAAGGCCGACACCATCGGCCAGCTCATCGGCGAACTCGCCCTCGAGGCCCTCGCCCAGGGCGAGCCCATTTCTGCACCTCAGCTCGAGTTCGCCGTCCAGACCTTCGAGGCCGAGGTGATCAACGACGCCTTCAAGCTGCTCTTCAACGAGGGGATCTTCGATCGTGAGGTCGTCGAGCGCGACGGCACCCAGTTTGTGCGTAGCGAAATGGGAATCATCGAGCTCGGGCCCCTGCGCATGATCACCATCCCGGGTGAGCTGCTCCCCGAGCTCGCTGTGGGCGGCTACGACGGCTCGCAGATGTTCACCTCCGAAGTGCCGTTGATCGACCCGGAGAACCCCAACCCGCCCGACCTCGACCAGGCCCCCGAGGGTCCCTATCTCAAGCAGCGCCTCAAAGCCGACTACACCTGGATCATCGGCCTGGGCAACGACGAGCTCGGCTACATCATCCCCGAGTTCAGCTTCGAGCTCGGCTTCCCGGCCTACCTCTCCGAGGCCGAGGGCGACCACTACGAGGAGACCAACTCCCTGGGTCCGCACATGGCCGGCATCGTCGCGGCCCAGACCCAGGCCCTGGTCGAGTTCATCGACTGGCTGTGAGCGGCCGCGATCGCAGCCGCTCACACCCGATTCCCGGTCAGCGGCTCAGGCTCAGGATCACCAGGGCAGGCGCTCACCGTTTTGGTGCCAGAAGCTCCCGGACGACTCCAGCGTGAGGGCGTCCAGGCGGGCCAGCAGACCGGCCGCCGAGTCCTCGGCATCGATCAGACCGTTGTTGCCGGTCATCTCCGTGCGCACCCAGCCCGGGTGCAGGAGCGCCACGGCGATGCCATCGGGCCGCAGGTCGATGGCCAGGGACTTGCCGGCCATATTCACCGCCGTCTTGGACATGCGGTAGCCGTAGCCCCCGCCCGAATCGTTGTCGCTCACCGAGCCCATGCGGCTGGTCACGATGCCGATCTTCGAGCCCTCTCCCAGGGCGGCGCGCAGGGCCACCACGGTGCGCAGCGGGCCCATGGCGTTGACCTCGAACTGGCGGCGCACAGAATCGAAATCGAGGTCGTCGAGGGAGGTCAGCTCGAGGATGCCCGCGTTGGCGATCAACAGATCGAGGGTCGCGCCCTCGAGGCGTCCAGCGAGGGCCTCCAGGGTCTCCGGGCGGGTCACGTCGACGCCCTCCTCCACACGCACGCCCAGGGCCTTCAACGCCGGCGAGGCTGTTCGACAAGCGGCGACGACCTCGTCGCCGCGGGCCTTCAGCTGACGCGCGAGTTCGAGTCCGATGCCGCGGTTTGCTCCGGTGATCAGGGCGAGTGCCATGGCCGGAGCATATCCACAGCGCCGCGCTTTGGGCCCCTCCAACTGGGGTGGTCCGACCGTATTGGGGATTCAGTCGCTCAGACGCCGCCGCCGAGTCGCCAGCGCCGTGAGACCTTCGCCGTGCCCATGTCGCGGGGCTCGGGCCAAGCGCTGCCTGGGAGCGCTCGGCGCACGCAGGTGATCACCGCCTTGGGTACCCCCTCACCGCTGACCTTCACCCCCGAGGTCCGGCGGTTCCAACGGATCTGAAAGCGCAGCTCGAGCTCGAGTGGCCCCTTGGTCCCGGCGGCCGCGGCCTTGGTCCAGCAGCTGTCGAGGGCCGTGTCGACTTTGGCCAACTTGGCTTCGACAGCGGTCCGGGCGACCCGACCCCGGATGTCCGTGGACAGGGTCTCGACCTTGGCTGCGCCCCCGGCTGCGGGCGGTTTCGGGTTGCTGTCGACCGCTCCACCCTCGCTCGTAGCCGCCTCGGTCGGGCTCTTGGGATCGGCCCCGGTGGCCGCCTCGGTCGGTCCTGGGTCTCCACCACTCCCACGGATCCCGAACCCGCGCGCGGGTTCCCCCGTCGTCGCCTCGGCCTCAGTGTCTCCGGGTTGTTCGTCCTCCGTCGGGGCCCCGGAGGTCTCCGTGTCCGCCGGGTCCTCCCCTTGATCTTCCTCCGAGCCCAGGCTCGCAATCCAGCTTTGGATCGGCTCCCACCATCGCCACAGCGCCCAGCCGCCCACACTCCCCAGGGTCAGCAGCAAGACCAAGATCCCCACCACCCGCCGCGTCTTGCGACTGGTCTCGTAGGGGGTGGGTCGACGGCGGTCTTCGAGCTGGTGATCGGGTACACCCTCGAACTCGTCGGTGAACGAGGGATGACCCGGTTCACCGTGTTCGTGTAGGTCACCGATCTCCGAGCTGAAGGTCTCTGGGCCTTGCACTGGTGCATGTTAGCAGCACGGCTCCAGTAGGACAGCGGGGGCCGTCCGACCGTCGACGCCTGCGACGCCTGCGACCGTACACACACGGTCTCAATACACGTAGACAGCCCCCGCGGAAGATGTCAACGAAAGTGAGACAGGTTTGGTTCGAGTTTAGTGTCCCATCGTCGGCGTCGGTTGGGCCGAGATGGTCTTATTGGAGGGCTGGTTGATCCAGACCTCGGCCGGGAGCTGTGGCG
>Ga0256845_1002242_pt1 | contig 14253 bp, 12 predicted proteins | sample RiftiametaG_FD_189101 | JGI IMG/M metagenome (GOLD analysis project Ga0256845, IMG submission 189101) | Tube worm associated microbial communities from hydrothermal vent at the East Pacific Rise, Pacific Ocean - Riftia | ecosystem: Host-associated > Annelida > Integument > Unclassified ...
TCGTTCCTCCTTAAACAACACGGGATAGGGGAAATCAGCCCGATATTTTTTCATTGTTGTATAGTGCAAGTCCAAGGTCAGATTGCGCTCAAAGCCGTCAAATTCATCATCATTCAAGGCCATCGCGATCTCTCGCATACGATCCGCTCGAAAATTTAAAGTCAGAACCACGTCGTGATCCCTGAAAAAATGACTCCCATCGTCGTAGTCAACGATGATAGGGGTAAGAAACTCATCGGTAATGTTGCCACGATACATGTCTCTGACCGCTTGAAGAGGATCAGCGGTATGAACGCCTTCCCCGTTCGTCAGACAGTCATAGGCAATTTTTACCCGTTCCCATCGGTTATCCCGGTCCATGCAGTAATAGCGCCCAATAATTGTGCCAAGCCGACCAATCCCTTCTGTCTTCATGAAGGTAATAATATCGGCCAGATAATCAATTCCGCTATTGGGCGGCGTATCCCGTCCATCAGTAATGGCATGGACATACACCTTTTGCACGTCGTTTTTCTTTAAAATCGTTAAGATATTTTTGAGATGATTGTAATTGGAATGAACCCCGGCATCTGACATAAGGCCGATTAAATGCAGTGCCTTGTCATGTTCTTTCACGTCGGCCACGATCTCTTTGAACTCCGGGATCGACTCAAACGTGCGTTCTTCAAATGATGTATCAATTCTTACAAGGTCCTGCATCACCACGCGACCAGCCCCGATGTTTAAGTGACCGACTTCTGAGTTGCCCATCACCCCTTCCGGTAATCCGACAGCGTGTCCATGACACTGGAGCTGCGTCATCGGTCTCTTTTCAAAATAGTTGTGTAAATTCGGTGTATTCGCTTGTTCAAGCGCATTATATTCTGTGGAGTCCCGTAAACCAACTCCATCCAGAATCATTAAAAGCAGTGTATTTTTTGACATGATTTCCCTCGTGACAATAGTAATCTTTCGCCGCTATCCGGCTGGCGAAACAAAATAGTCATGTATTGACGATCCTTCGTGCGCAAATTGCGCTTAACCATGAAATACGGCCCATTTCGTGTCAAGCATTACTTCCCTGGAATGTATCCTGTGAAAAGATTTATTTTCCGGCATGTACGAACAACGAAAGACACAAAATACACAAAAAAAAGACTCTCCTTCCTTTTTTACTTTAAGGTGTATTTCGTCGTTTCGTCCCCCTCTCCATTCCAGTTTCCTTTCTTTCAACCCCACGTTACAGAGAAAATTATCCACTTTGCAAGTGCTGGAAGGCTAATAAAATTGCAAACGCACTTTCAGCGTCGTTTATGACGCCATCCTGAATCATTTGTTGGACGCGGGAACGAGGAAACAGCGCAATCGCATCAATGACTTCAGTGGCCTCAAGGGTCTGGGAATCACTCATTTCAACATTTTTCGCCAGAAAAAAATATCCGTCAATATTCCCGAATCCATTGGCTAACGAGTATTTCCCCAGGCATTCAAGCGTCCGGCAGGTGGCGCCGATTTCTTCCTTCAATTCCTGTCGGGCGACCTCTTCCGGAGAACGCTCAGCCTGATCGCCCATGTTGCCGGCCGGAACCTCCCAGCACCACGCATCAATGGGATAACGATACGAATGAATCAGGATAATCTCGCCATGGGAGGTTAGCGGGACCACAAACACCGCGCCGGGATGTTCAATATACGTGTAGGTAATTCTGTCCTGATTCGGCAGCGTCAGCTTATCCTGCCGTAAATTATACCATTGACTTTCAAATAACAAGTGCGTCTTATTTACTGCCCAGCCAAGTTTTTCCGCTTCCGGTTTTCGCCTGCCCTGCATCGCTCCATTCCTCCAGATGTCCGGTACCATTTAATAATGTTACCGAATAGGTCACACATTCATCATGCTCGATGTACTCGACGATATTCAAGGCTGTAAAATCCTGCCCAATCGCCTTTCGGTAGGAGGCAATCGGATGTCCGAGCAAATGGCATAACCAGATGCGGTTGACCGTACGATGCGCGACGATCAGCACGCGCTGCCCAACATGGTTTGACACAATTGTCTCAAAGGCCGGTCGGATACGGTTTAGTACGTCTTCACCTGATTCCCCATTCGGAGCCTGCGTTCCTGCCGGATCGTGCTTCCAGATGCGGAAAGTTTCCGGGGCAGCGGTTTCCATTTCTGCCAACGTTAACCCTTCCCAATCGCCATAGTCAATTTCCCGGATATTGGGAACCGGGATCAAATCGAGTTGGTGGGGCATGGCAAGAATATGCGCTGTTTCCCGGCAGCGCTCCATCGGGCTGCAATAACAGGCATCAATATGAACATCTATGAGTGTTTCTGCCAATCGCCGCGCCTGGTTTTTACCATTTTCAGAAAGTGGGATGTCGCTGGAGCCGATGTATTGCCCGGCTCCGCTTAACGTCGTTTCACCGTGGCGGACGAGATAGATCTCCGTCATTTTTTGAGGAATTGGGGTATCCATAAATTATTCACGCCACGAAGACACAAAGGCTGGCACGTTTCATCCCGTGCGCGTGTCCAGCCAATGGCTATGGACGATTTTCTAATCCTTAAGAATTCTTACCTAAAATTGCCATTCTTTAACATAAAATGTTTTGTGTGTCATGCACTGAGGTCTTGTGGCAATATTATCAGAAATTGAGGAGGCAGGATTGTTTGAGTTCTGAAAAAAGTCAATAAATTATTGAAAGCCGTCGTGCCTTTGTGCGTTCGTGACGTAAATTCTTCAGGGAAAAAAGCGGGCGAATTCGACAAAAAGCTTGACTTTTCCTCTGGAATATTTTTAGGAGAGTCACGCTTGAACAATGAAAAGAAGAGAACATCCAAACGCGTTTGATTTTTGATTCCGGAAAGAAGGGGAAAGACATGTGGAAAAGAACACATTATTGTGCCGATATTCGTAAGACAGATATAAAACAAGAGGTTGTGCTCTGCGGATGGGTCAACAGACGCCGAGATCATGGAGGGATCATTTTTGTCGATTTGCGTGATAGAACCGGTATTGCGCAGGTCGTCTTTAATCCTGAAGTGAACACCCTGAGTCATCATGATGCGCAAAAAATCCGTTCTGAGTTTGTGATTTGCGTGAAAGGTCGTGTCGAACCCCGTCCTGACGATATGATAAACCCCAATCTCAGTACAGGAGAGGTTGAAGTATTTATTTCAGAATTTGAGATTTTAAGTGAAGCCGAAACCCCTCCATTTCCCATAGAAGATGACGTGACTGCCAATGAAGAACTGCGGTTGCAGTATCGTTTCCTTGATTTACGGCGTCCCGCATTACAACGCAATTTGATGGTTCGGCATCAGACCTCTCAGATTGTCCGCAATTATTTGGCTGGGCATGGATATATCGAGCTTGAAACACCATTTCTGACTAAAAGTACTCCTGAAGGAGCACGCGACTATTTAGTGCCAAGCCGGGTAAATCCCGGGAATTTTTATGCCTTGCCCCAGTCTCCCCAGCTCTTCAAGCAGCTTTTGATGATATCGGGTTTTGATAAATATTTCCAAATTGTCAAATGTTTCCGTGACGAGGATTTACGGGCAGATCGACAGCCTGAATTTACGCAGATTGATATTGAAACCTCATTTATTGACCAGGAAAGTTTTTTTGCGGACATGGAAGCGATGCTTGCCCGTATTTTCCGGGAAGTACGAGGGGTTGACGTGCAGCCTCCGTTCCCAAGACTGACGTATCAGGACGCGATGGATCGCTATGGGGTGGATAACCCGGATTTGCGGTTTGGGTTGGAACTCGTGGATATTTCCGATATTGCCCCGCAGACCGGATTTAAGGTTTTTAGCGACACAGTGCAGCATGGCGGCCAGGTCAAAGGAATCTGCGTTGAACAGGGTGCTCGTTTTTCCCGGAAAGATATTGATGGGTTGACCGATGTTGTCAAGACCTATGGCGCAAAAGGGTTAGCCTGGTTTAAAGTGGCTGAAGACGGCACATTACAATCATCAATCACCAAATTTTTCTCAGCCGGGCAATTAGATCGCATACGGGCCCGGTTTGGGGCAAAGCCCCATGATATTCTCCTGCTTGTTGCCGATAACCCGAAAATTGTTGCGGCGGCATTAGGAAATTTACGGAAACATCTTGGGAAACAATTACAACTCATTAATGAAGATGAACTCCGGTTTGTCTGGATTGTAGACTTTCCATTGGTCGAGTTTGATGAAAAGGAAGGGAGACTGCAAGCGGTTCACCACCCGTTTACCGCACCGGCTGATGAAGATATTCCTTTTCTTGATGACGATCCGGCCCGGGTTCGGGCTAAAGCGTATGATATTGTGCTCAATGGTTACGAAATTGGCGGTGGCAGTGTCAGAATTCATCGCCGGGAGATTCAACAGAAAATGTTTTCTTTATTGAATATCAGCGAAAAAGACGCTGAGGCAAAGTTTGGCTTTCTGTTGCGTGCGCTCTCTTATGGTGTTCCCCCACATGGCGGAATCGCGTTTGGCTTTGACCGGCTCATTATGCTGTTGTGCCAAACGGATTCGATCCGGGATGTGATTGCATTCCCGAAAACGCAAAAAGGCATCTGTCTCCTCTCAGGCGCACCTGCCGGGGTGAGTATCGAGCAACTGCAAGAACTGAAAATCAGAACATTTCAGGGAAAAAAAGAATAAGTTAAATTTTTCGTTTTTTCTGTTGACAAGCTGGGGGGGGCCAGATACTATAAACTAATACATGAGTTTGTTTTATCATGAAACTGGATTTTTCTTTTTGATGATAACTGAAGAAGCGTTTTTTAATCGTGGAACCCAAAAAGGTGGAGGTGCAAGTTATGAGAAAAGGAAGTAGTATATCGGGAGTTCTGACGTTGGCGGTGATTCTGATGCTTGTGATGTTTACGGGATGCGCAAAACCGCCGACTCAGGAAATGAGCGATGCGCGGCTGGCTTTTCAGGAAGCTACTGATGCAGGAGCGCAGGCCTATGCTTCCGAGCAGTATATGAGTGCGGAAGAGGCGTTGAATGAAGCCACGGCATTGATGGAAAAAAAGAAATACAAACAAGCTCGTGAAAAAGCCCTCGAAGCTCTGCAACTGTCTCGAGGAGCGCATGCAAGTGCTGTCACTAACAAAAATGCGATGAATCACAGTGCTGAAGAAATGTATCAGATGGCTCTGGCCACTCTTGAATCAGCGAATAAGGCGGGAGCATATACGTATGCCGAAGCGCAGATGTTAGATGCTCAACGCACGTTGGAAGAGGCGAAAAAAGCTTATCTGGCCGGAGATTATGCCACCGCAAAGCAATTAGCTGAAGCCGGACTGGCGAAGGCTCGGGAAGTCGAAAGAATTGCCAATGAAGTCAGGGCGCAGAAGGAAACTGAGCAATCACGGCGCATTGCTGGTGAAATTGCCGACCCGGGCGCGACTCCAAGACCGTATCCCACAGAACATGTGGTGATTAAAGGCGAAACGCTGTGGTGGATTGCTGAGTACAAACAAATTTATGACGATCCGTTTCAGTGGCCTGTCATTTACAAAGCGAATCGTTCCCAGATTAACGACCCTGATCTTATCTTCCCGGATCAACGCTTTGTCATTCCTCGTGAGCCTGACCTGACAGATGAAATGCGGGCAGAAGCGATTAGATTCGCGAAAACACGGGGAACCTGGAGCTTGCACGACGGAAAGTAATCGGTCATTGTCATAGAAAACACGTGGCGTAACAGGGACTTAAAAGAGCAGAGATGATGTGTTCTTTGAGTCCCTTTGTTTTTTTAGAGACGAACAGGCGTCATAAATGTCACCCAATATTACGTTCTGAAGGAGATACAAGAGGACATCGTGAATACAACCTACCAAAAGGTGCTCGTGGTCCCCTCTGGAGGCAATTTTGTCCAAAAGCTCGTCGGGCAATACGATGAAAACCTGAAGCTTCTGGAGCAGGCCTTTGAAATTTCTTTGTCAACGCGGGGCAATGAATTTACACTGAAAGGCGATGAAAAGCAGGTTATGCTTGTTGAACGAATCCTGCAAGAGTTGACAACGTTAGCCAGTCGAGGCTATCTTATCGGCCCGAAGGATGTTCAGGCTGCCATCCGCATCATCTCGCAAGACCAGGATACCCGTTTGCTTGATGTGTATCTCCAGTCGATACAGGTGTCTTCACGGAAAGCATCGGTCAGTCCGAAGAGCCTCGTTCAGAAATGCTATATTGAAGCGATGCGAGAACATGACCTTGTGTTTGGCATTGGTCCCGCCGGAACTGGCAAAACCTATCTGGCGATGGCGATGGCGATTTCAGCGCTTCAACAGAAACAGTGCAGCCGGATTATCCTCACCCGGCCTGCCGTGGAAGCTGGAGAAAAACTCGGGTTTTTACCAGGTGATATGTATGAAAAGGTGAACCCCTATCTCCGTCCGCTTTACGATGCGCTCTACGATATGCTCGATATTGACCGCACTCGCAAAATGATCGAACGCGGGCTGATCGAAATCGCCCCCATCGCCTTTATGCGCGGGCGGACATTGAATGATTCCTTTGTTATTTTGGATGAAGCCCAGAATACGACGTCAGAGCAGATGAAAATGTTTTTGACGCGCCTGGGCTATGATTCGAAGGCGGTCGTGACCGGCGATGTTACGCAAATTGATTTACCGTCAGAGAAAACCTCTGGCTTGAAAGAGGTGCAAACCATTTTGCGAGCGATCAAAGGTATTCAGTTTGTGTATTTTACAAAAAATGATGTCGTCCGGCATAAACTGGTTCAGGATATTATCGAAGCCTACGACCGTGCCGGTGCGAGGAAACAGGAGAACGTAAAGAGTTGAACGTGACGAAAGTGAACGAAAGTGATTAAGTTTAAGGGGAGAGGTTGAACGTTGGGGAAGATTTTTCCTTTCCTTGCTCCTGAGTTTACTTTCAACCGCAGCTCACTTCTCATGGAAGTTTTTGTGAACGACTTACAAGAAAAGTACGAGGTCGATCCGATGCATTTGCACCAGAGTGCTGTTTCTATCTTGCAGGAGATGGGCTGCGAACAGCAGTGTCAACTCAGTATCGCTCTGGTTGATGACGAAGAGATGCACCGTCTGAACGTTCAATATCGGGGAATAGATCGACCGACTGATGTTCTGTCGTTTGCCCTGCAGGAAGCTGAGGAACCTCATGTGCAGCCTGTTTCCGAAGCAGACAACATGACTCCGCTTGTGCTTGGTGATGTGATCATCTCTACCGAAACAACCCATCGGCAAGCAGAGGAATATGAAGACTCCTTTGAACACGAACTCTACAGGCTCTTAATTCACGGCATCCTCCACCTGCTTGGGTACGATCATCTTGCCGATAACGAGGCCAGGCTGATGGAAGAACGAGAACGACAACTTGCAAAACATGTTACCCGTATGCAGGACGTAGTTTAGTATCCTTAATGGGGCGGGGCGTAAGGTTTTCTGGAAATTGCGCTCTCATGCTGCATACATAACCATTTTTCGTAATAGGCCGTGCGTACTGCGGAGTTCATGTCCGTTGTACGCCCCTCCGTATTACACAAAAAGTTTTCACTGAATCTTATGGACTACCACTCGTATGTGTTGCCTTCCTTTTTCCTTGTTATAGGTCTCTTCTCGTTTGTGTTGTGGTGGTATTATACACACCGCGCCGGCCACTCCTCGCAGCTTGATAGCATTGCTCAGGAGGACCCTTTCGAATCGCTCCTTGATGCGTCTCTGAAGACGGAACAAGAACAGCTCATCCGCAACATCAAGGATTTTCAAGACAGCATCGTGCGCGAAGTCATGATCCCGCGTATCGACATGATTGCTGTTGAAGAAGACACCACGCTTAAAGAATTCCGACTGCTTGCCGTAGAGAAGGGCCACTCTCGAATCCCTGTCTATCATGAAACGATTGATCAGATCGTTGGCATCGCGTATGTCAAAGATATGCTTCATTACTGGGATGCAGACGAAGAGGCGATCACGGTCGCTGCATTCATGCGGTCTCCCTATTTTGTTCCGGAAACCAAAAATATCGGTGCGCTTTTGCATGAGTTTCAGGCAAAGAAGGTTCATATTGCTGTGGCAATTGATGAATATGGCGGAACAGCCGGGATTGTAACCATTGAAGACCTCCTCGAAGAAGTCTTCGGTGAGATTGTGGATGAACATGATGAAGTTGAAGAAGAATTGATCCGTGCGATTGATGAAAATACCTTTGAGGTCAGCGCGAAGGCTGATATTGACGACCTTGAAGAATTGGTCGGCGATTTGCGGATTGAGTTGCAGGACTTTGAGACTGTCGGAGGGTTACTTTTTTCTATTCTCGGCGAAATACCCAAAGAGCAAGAAGTTGTGGAGTATCGCCACCTGAAATTTACGGTACTGAAAGCTGACCGGCATCGAATTCTCCAGGTAAAAGTCGAACGCCTTCCTGAACCAGCTGAAGAACATTCTCCCCATGATGCCTGAATATGCTTTTTTTGTCCCCTTCGTTTTTGGGGGCTATTCCGCTCGGGCCCTGAGCGGCGTGTCAACTGGAGGCGTTTGCCACGAATGTGGCGCATCTCAGCAAACAGGTTTGCGTCGTGATATGGAAGCGTATAAGAATTCTTGCTTTAGCCGCCATTTTTTTCTTGACGATCTGCAAAGAATAGTATATTCTCTGCCTACATGTATCTTTGGGGGTAGCAGGCCATCTTTGGAAAATCAACGAGTTCTCACCCAAGAGTTCTCACTCAAGCGTTGCGAAGTACTGGATGAAGGGGGGCGAGTATGGCGGTATCAGGCGTTGGACAACAAAGTATAGGGGGGGACTTTTTCAGTATTCTCACTCTTCCGTTTAGAATCCTAGCGAAAGTAATCGTATGGATTGTTACTCTGATTCTTAAAATTATCTTGTTCCCTCTGACGCTGGTTAAATCAGTGTTGGCATGGGGTTGGGATCGCAGACCAGAATTTTATATCCAAAACCTGTTTCATTCTTTTACAGGCTTTTTATGTTTTTTCAGTATCGTGCTTGTTGTCTTGACGGTGATGCTTCTCGTGCTGATCCCACTCCATATCATTCCGTTAGTTGTGGTTCACCGTGTGTTGGAGCATTTCGATCTCGCGCATGGACTGACTGTGATGGGGAAAACATTTGCTGCTACTGAAGGCGCGTTGATCGGGATCGCTGTTGGAGGATTTCTCCTCTCATTACTCCTGGCCTTTGTGTTTGTGACCCTCTATTCTTCGGCGCAGGTTTTTGTTGAATTTGCCGGACGGCTAGCCGAGCGACGGATAATGTCAATTGTGATGTTTTGTGTGGCTGTGATGATTCTTGCTATGCTCTATCTCATCGTAAAAGGTGTTATTCCAATTTAAAGATTTCATTGTGTACGCAGGTTGTGGAGGCCGAACGCTCCCGTTACGCGCCGAAATAAGGTGAAACATGCCCAGCCGAGAACGTTCTGTACGTATTTGTTTCTGGGGTATTTAGCGAAAAGTAACTAGGATTATGAAAAAAAAACAAGCACTCTCACAGATGATTTTCTTTCTCCTGATTTTTTTGTGCATCATGTTCACTCTGTACACCGTATATCAGTATGAGAAATGTTTCAACCCATCAGCTGAATGTTATGCCACCAGCGTTAAGAATGAAGGAGAGCAGACGGTAAGTGTTGAAAAGGAGCGGGTTCATGCTCTGGACGAGGAAAGCAGACGAGGCGCAGAAATTCTTCAGGAGCAGCTTGGGAGTCAGTAAGCATAAAAAAACGAATTGTTAGAGAGGAGAGACGACAATTATGGCATCAGTACAGCGTTTGATGATGTATCTCACGCCAATCTGGGCACTTGACACTATGTGTAGGGTTTGTCCTAAAACTGTGATCGGTTTGCTCTGCCATTGGGTGAACGAGAAAAACCCGAGTTCAGAGGAACGACAACTTGCAAAACGCCGGATTAATCCGCTTCCAGTCGCCAAGATATTATCAAAGCTGTCAACGCTCAGTATTTTAAATCTGCTCAGGCAGGATGAGAGTCTCTGGAAACTTTATATGCCGAATACAACAGGGGGGGCTATGATCAGTTTGAGAAACCTCCCCTACATTTTATTAGAAATTGTGTATGATCTTGGGGGGACTGAGGGGCGGGCAAAAGTGAGAGAAATTGTCCAGAAGAGCCGCATGACACTTGGCAGTCCGAAACAAGGCGATATTCTGGAGAATTTTAAAGTCGATACGGTTTTGGATATTTTTGAGGACTTCGAGCGTTCTAACGGGGCGATGGAGATTAAAATGCGTCTGTCCTTCAGTAATATTAAAGCCGTTGCCATGTGGTTAGACCACTGGGATTTACGGATGCAGCGTTTGGATAAACCAACGAAGTCTGCCTATTGGATAGGACAACTCCCGGGAGTCCGGGCGTATGAGCTTGAACAACGACTCCGGAATCTTGAATTTAGAAGGAAATATGACCAAATTGGAAATATTTACGACTAAACATGATCAATAAATTTTTGAATGTAAGAGGAACGTCGATGCGGAAACAAGAAGCCTGCGGCACTGGGTGTGATGTCACAGAGGTCTACCGTTTTTTAGAGGAAGATGGCGAAGATTTTGAATACATTGATTTTAGTGGGTATAAACTCATGGGGGTCAATCTCTCCCGCTTGAGCCTCCGGGGGTCGCATCTGCGTCATGCGGATTTACGGCATGCAAATTTAGCAGGAATTATTCTGGAAGGCGCTGATTTGGAAGGCGCCAATTTACGAGGCGTCAAACTGTCCGGCGCCAATTTACAAGGTGCCAACCTCACCAACGTCAAATTAGATAATGCAGACCTGTTGCGGGCTGATCTCAGGGGGGCATGCTGTAAAAACGCCACATTGACGCATGCGTCTTTAAGAGCGGTTAAAATTGACGGGGCAGATTTTTCAGGGGCAAACCTGCAAGGGACAAACTTATTTGGAGCCTATGGTATCCTGTCCACGACCTTTGATGGGGCGGATTTACGGGGGGCCAGGCTTAATTTCACGACCCTGGATAAGTTGGAATTAAGTAAAAAAGGTGTCAAGTTTGATAGTTTAACTGAAGAAGGGAAAGCCTTTGTCCTACAGTTTATCAAAACGTCGTGGACCGAATTTGTCTCTGGATGGGGCAAGCAAGTCTTTCTGGCCCCGTTTCGGTTTATCAGTTGGATATTTCGGGGATTGTGGAAAATCATCACCTTTCCTCTCTGGATTTTTCGCAAAATAAAGCATTAAAAAAACTGGTCTCTCTCAAAGCAGAAGAGGATATTCTTTCGCATTTCACAAAAGATACACCTGCATGTGATGGATAGATTTTTGTAAGCTTTCCTGAAATTCCGGAATGAAGAGAAGCTCCAATGTTTCCAGGAGATTTTCATGAGCGTCCTCTAACCCGTCATTTCCCCCGGAATGTCTGCCATGCTCTGAGAGTCCCTGCGTTCAGCACACAGAGTCAGGAGTTTCCCTGGTTCGGTGATGTACATTTTCCCCAGGCGTCCCTGTGTTCGTCATGTCGTATGTAGCATCCCAGAAAACCTTCTGCACTCAGGTGGAAGGCCCATCATCCCGATAATTGGCCGTGAAAAATCCAGCACGATTGTGTGCTCCCTCGATAGGAATTTCAATATATTTTGTAGAAAAATGTTGACGTAAGAAAGAGGATGTGATTTAAATGAAGGAGTTATACTTTCTATCATTTTCTGAACGCTCATGGGTCCATTAACTTTTCCAGGAAGGGGTAAGAAAACCTTATGTTTAAGACAGTGCAAGCTAAACTCACGTTTTGGTTTATTCTGTTCTCGCTTATGCCGCTTATTGTCCTGTATGTGGTATTGGGGTTTCCCAAAATTACAGGGGCTGTCGTGGTGGCTGTGTGTATTTCTCTCGTTGGCTCAATTATCCTCGCTGGCGCCGTCGCCAGAAAATTTTCCAAACCAATTGTATCTGTTACGAGCCTTCTCTGGAAAGTGGCACGCGGTGAGATAAGCCGTCTCTATCCGCAAACCGTCACCGATGATGAACGGGGGCATCTCATCCTGGGCTACCGGGAATTGGTCAAATATCTGAAAAATGTCAAAGAGTTTATTCATGCCCTCTCACAAGGGAATTTCAATCAGGATTTTCAAGAGTTATCATCCTCTGATGAAATCGGGAAAGCATGCAGCGAATTGGCACAATATACAAGACATCTTTCAAATCTGATGCGTAATATGGCTGAAGGAAACGCTTCTTCAATGGAAATTGTGCCGCTGTCTGAGCATGATGAAGCCGGTTATGCCCTCCAGCGTGTTTCTTCTGGAGGCTTAAAAGATGTTGTTGACCGGTTTAAAGATGCGGTGAGAAACATGCTTGAAACGAGCCAGGATGTGGTTGTCCGCTCGCGTACCGAAATTCAGAGCATTGAAAAACTCTTAACATCTGCTGAAGGGACATCCTCATCAATGGCTGAAATGCAGGCCAGCGTCGAAGAAGTCGGCATGAACATCGAGGCTCTGGCAGCCTCGATTGAAGCCACCTCAACATCGATCAGCGAAATGGGATCATCTATCAGCCAAGTGACGCGTAACTCTGAAAAGCTCTCGGAATTTGTTGAAACGACGTCCGGGATTATTGCCCAGGCCGTGGCGGCGATGGAAAAGGTTTCGGAAAATGCGGAGAATTCTAAAATACTGTCAAGCGACACCATGCGTGATGCGTCAAAAGGCCAGGATGCCATGAACAGCATGAGTAAGAGCGTGGAAACGATCAGCGAAACCGTTGAGTCGGCCTCTGTCGTAATCAGACAGTTGGAAGCCCGTTCTGATGAGATTGGGTCCGTTCTGGACGTGATCGATGAAATCGCCGATCAAACTTCCTTGCTGGCGCTGAACGCATCCATTATCGCGGCACAGGCAGGAGAGCATGGACGAGGGTTCGCCGTTGTGGCCGATGAAATCAAAGACCTGGCGACGCGGGTATCGGAGTCGACGAAAGAAATTTCACGAATTGTCAAAACGGTTCAGAAGGACTCTGCTCAGGCCGTGGAAGCGATGGATAAGGGAAGCGTGAAGGTGCAGGAAGGCTTGAAACTTGCCCGCCTTGCAGGAGACGCCCTGGAGAAGATTATTCTTGGCGCTCAATGGTCAGCCAATGTTGCAAACGACATTGCTGATGCTATTCAAGAGCAAACTGCCATGAACCAGAGCATTAAAAATTCGATTCAGGATGTCGTGAATATCGCCACAGAAAACTCCAGGGCTACAAAGGAGCAAGAAGTCGGGGCCTCGCAAGTGATGGAAGCTGTCGCAAAAATGACGGGCCTGGCAGACCAGGTGCATCGAGCAACGATCGAACAGACAAAAGGTGCTGCCGAAGTCATCAATGCCACTGAAGAAATGTCATCCCTGGTTCGGAACAGCGTGAGAAATACCCAACAATTAATGGATGCGGCCCAGGATTTATTCCAACAGGCTGAAATTCTCAATGAAGTCGTTGAAGATTAGCAGCAATGACCTCCTGATTGAGTCGTATCATTCTCACGGATGCTTGCCCCACCCCGTTCCCAGGCTCTGCTTGGAAACCCACGTGTCCTGTGAAGCTCCAACTTCACATTCATATACCGACTCTCTGCTCACACATCTCAGGCTGGCTGGGCAGGGGGCCTGTTTCAACAGGCCTGGTCAATGTAGCCACGTGTTTCAACACGTGGTGGAACAGATATGTGGGCAGAGTGTTGTTGGTTAACAGGGGAGAACGTGTGCCCTGCGTAAGGTGAGTTAAATAGTCTTGAATTACCAGAGGGTGCTCTTTTGGAAAATAAAATTAAAGGGATCGGCCTGCTATATTCATTCTTTATCTTTGGAATTGCTTCTACAGCATTATTGTTAGAAACGCAGTTTCTAATCCCCTTCTTGAGTAAACGAACTGGCCTTGAGCCTATAATATTCTGGTTTCTCATTGCTGGTTTCGGAATATTTCTCCCTTTGCTCATTTCAGCATACTTTATTCTGAGACGTGAAGGATTAAAAATTGGAAAAGATACCTGGGAAAACCGACTTCGTTTCAAAAAGATGAATAAGGCAGACTGGCGATGGAGTATCGGTTCTATTTTTCTGATTGGAGTGTTAAGCGTTGCAATCATAAAAATACTGGAAGTTGTGATTGGGAAGGTTGAAAGTGTTCCATCTTTCATGTATTTTGAGCCATTAACCCCAGACCGCTATTGGATACTACTTATATGGTTTCCCTATTGGTTACTGAATATTATGGGAGAAGAAATCCTGTGGCGTGGCGTTATTCTA
>Ga0256845_1002243_pt1 | contig 14251 bp, 13 predicted proteins | sample RiftiametaG_FD_189101 | JGI IMG/M metagenome (GOLD analysis project Ga0256845, IMG submission 189101) | Tube worm associated microbial communities from hydrothermal vent at the East Pacific Rise, Pacific Ocean - Riftia | ecosystem: Host-associated > Annelida > Integument > Unclassified ...
TATATTGTGACTACATAGCCCACGCAATCTCCTGACCAATAGCATGGGTCTAAAAACCAAAACTTACAGACTTGTCTGCTTATTCTTCAAGTTTATTATTTAAAAGCTTTCTTTCTGTACCTTTATCAAGCCCTTTTAATAAAAAAGCCGTGCTTTAAATAATAAAGCACGGCAAAAAAATAATACAAAAATTTTTTTATCAAGGAGAACCTCGACTTAAAAATTTACAACAAGATTTCCTTTGTTAATCATTTTTTACTTTTAACAATAATTCTATCTTTATTGATTTCATAAGTTTTTGTACTGATGCCTTTTACTTCCATTATGTCTTCAGGTTTTTCAAACTTATGCTTCTTCCTGTATTCAATTATTCTCTCGGCATACTTATCACCAATATTTTTCAATGTACAAAGTTCCTCCTGACCTGCGGTATTGATATTAACCTTATTTCCCGCAGCACCTGGAATTGTAAAAACAATTAACAAACTCAATACCATTACGATCACTGATAGCTTAAAAAATTTCCTCATACTAACCTCCTTATTAAAAAAATTAGTCAATTCATTGCCTTCAAATATCCCGGCAACACGAAAATTTAGCCTGCTTGAATAACTTTTTACTAATTCAAACAGAATATTTTACGATATAATTGTTGGTTTTAAAAATCAACTAAAAAATAATTTGGCAGCAAACTAACTCATAGCAGCTTCTATTATATTTTTAATGAAGTGAAAGATGTAATGGGTTCTTGAAGAAATGATATAGAATTACCCAGATAATAAAAAAGGTTTTTGACCTTGAGGTCAAAAACCTTTTGATACCAAATGGTACGCCTGACAGGATTCGAACCTGTGGCCTACGGATTAGAAGTCCGTTGCTCTATCCAGCTGAGCTACAGGCGCAAGCAAAGAGAAACAATATCAAATTTTTCTTATCCTGTCTATAAAAAAGAGGGTTTAAAAAAAATAAATAGCATTACCCTCAATTGTGTTGTAGTATATATTGTTATCAACATTTTTTAATAATCGAATTTAAGGTATCATTTATTATATATGAATAAAAAAAAGCAGAAAAAAGGTAAACTTACAAAAAAAGATTTCCGTTTGCCTGTGAAACAGAGTGAAAAAAATCCCGGCAAAGCACTTGTAAAATCTGATCCTGTTCAAAGTTATCTTTCTGAAATTAGAAGATATAGGCTTTTGACAAGAGAGGAGGAAATTGAACTCGGAAAAAGAATCCAGGAAGATAATGATAAGGAAGCTGCATACATAATGACTACCTCCAATTTAAGACTTGTGGTGAAAATTGCTTTTGAATTCCAGAGAATCTGGATGCAGAATCTTCTGGATTTAATTCAGGAGGGTAATATTGGTTTGGTGCAAGCTGTAAAAAAATTCAATCCTTATAAAAATGTTAAATTTTCCTATTATGCCTCTTTCTGGATAAAAGCCTACATTTTAAAATTTATTATGGATAATTGGAGAATGGTTAAGATTGGTACTACCCAAGGTCAAAGAAAACTCTTTTTCCGTCTTAAAAAAGAGAAACAAAAATTATTGGAAGAAGGTTTTAACCCGGAACCAAAACTGTTATCTGAAAGACTTGGAGTTTCAGAAAAAGAGATTATCTCAATGGATCAACGTCTTGATAATTGGGACCTGTCCCTGGATGAGCCTTTAAAAGATGATTCAAATACAAGCAGGGTTGATTTCATCAAAGTTGAAACAGACTCAACAGAAGATGAAGTTGCCCAAAAAGAAATTGAAAATATTTTGCATAGGAAAATAGACGAGTTTAAAAAATCTCTTAAAGAGAGAGAACTTCAAATATTTGAAAAAAGAATTTTTTCTGATTCACCGGAAACACTTCAGGAAATAGGTGAAGAATTCAATGTTTCAAGAGAAAGAATACGTCAGATAGAAAGTAATATCATAAAAAAAATGAGGGCGTATTTTAAAGAAGATATGCCTGACTTTGATGTGATAAGTCAAGGTTGATTGTTTTGCTAACTTGCATAAAAAAGGTGGTTGTAATGAAACATGCCTGTTTACATATAATACTGAGTTCAATTTTTTTAATTTCTCTTTTGAGTTGCAGCAGACAAACTCTAAACCATGCCATCCAGCTATCTAAAAAAAATAAAACCCCACAAACATCATTGACCGTTGAAAATTCAACTTCTTCGCATTATTATTATATGCTCTCCTGCATGAATAGCAACAAAAGTGATCTTGTAAAAGCAATTCTTTTCCTAAAAAAAGCTCTTAATAAAGACCCTGAATCTATGTTCTTAAAAAAAGAATTGATTAATTTTTATCTTTTGCAAAGCCAATATGATAAAGCAATAGAATTTGCAGAAAAAATTATAGAGACTAACCCCGATGCAATTGACATTCTTTTCACTCTGGCAAGACTAAAAATAAAAAAAGATAAAAACCAGCAGGCAAAAGATATATATTTAAAAATTCTTGAGCTTGAGCCGGATAATAAGAGCACCTATCTACTTCTAGGGGACATATACAGTGAAGAAAAAAATTCCGATGAAAGCTTCAAGCTTTATTCGAAAATGATTGAGTATTTCCCTGATTCATACATTGCACACTATTATCTTGGTATGGCATATATGGATCAAAGCAAACTCAAAAATGCTCAGGAAGAATTTTTAAAGACAATAGGCCTGAGCCCAAAACTTATTGAACCGCGACTGCGACTTATTGAAATATATACACTTAACACAAAGAATAAAATTGGAAAAGATAAAAAAATTGTAAACCTTTATAAAAAAATTCTTGAAATTGAGGAACATAATGACTTTGTATTAATGGAATATGCTCTATATCTACATGGGCACCAAAGTAAAGACGAGGCAGCAGAAATATTTTTTAATTTTGGGGAAAAAAGCGCTGAAGATGAACAATTTTTACTAAAAGTTGCTGATGAATATATTATCAAAAAGCGATTTAAAGCTGCTGCTGTGATTTTTGCTGAAATGCTAAAAGCATCACCAGAAAATTCTTCTATTAATTTTTTTGCAGGATATGCATTTGATTCTTTAAAACAACACCAGAAAGCTATTGATTATTATAAGAAAGTACAGCCTGACACTCCATATTATAAAAAAAGTGTCATTCATACTGCTTTTCTATATCAAGAGCAAAAAAAACTTGGCAAGGGTATAGACACCCTGGAAAAATTTTACGCCCATAACCCAGAAGACATTGATATTATAATCTTCCTGTCAAGTTTCTATGTTGAAACAAAAAACATTGAAAAAAGTATTAAATTATTGAACCAAGGTCTTTCAGTGTCTAAAGATAATCCTGCTCTACTTTTCAAACTTAGTATCAGCATGGATAAGTCTGGGAAAAAAGATGAGTGTATTAAAATATTGAAAAAAGCCATTGAGCTGGACCCTGAAAATGCCCAGGCTCTAAATTACTTAGGTTACACATATGCTGACATTGGCATCAAATTGGACGAAGCTGACAAACTAATATCCAAGGCGCTCAAGCTGATGCCTGATGATGGCTATATAACAGACAGTCTTGGATGGGTTTATTTTCAAAAGGGCTCCTATGCAAAGGCAAGCCAGATACTAAAGAAAGCTGCAAAAATGACAGCCTATGACCCAATCATTACAGAGCATTTAGGTGATTCATACACAAAGGAGAACAGACTGAAAAAGGCTCTTGCAGTGTATAAAAAAGCTTTGGAAAAAATTACAGAGGCTGATAGCCAGCAAAAAATTAAACTGGAAAATAAAATTAAGGCCCTTGAAAGCAGAATAAATGTCCAAGAGTAATCTTAAATTAACACTCTTAAGTGCATTATTTACGGTCTTTTTTTGCTTAAGCTTTTTTACAGGTTGCGCTTCTCTTAATTTCAAAGCAATGCACAATATCAAAGTTTATGATCTTGCCAAACAAATCAGCAATACCAACAAGGAGATAAAAACAAGCAAAGGGCTTGGGTGGTTAAAAATTACAGAAAACCATACAGAAATAGTTTTTAAAATTGCCTGGATTACCGAACCTCCTGATAAAATCAGAGCCACACTCATTTCTGGTGGTCTCCCTGTTGAAACAATTGCTTCCAATGGAGAAAAGATTGCTTTTTTTTCCCATACGGGAAAACACAAACTTAAAACTTACAATATAAAAAATCCTTCCCTTGAAGATATTATTTTAATACCTGTAAGGATAAGAGACATTATTGCTCTGCTAAGTGGTCAAATCCCCATAAAAGATTTTAAGTATGCTTTTATTGATAATCAAATCAATCAAATTGATAACTCTTTAGAAACAATTATTTTAAAAAACAGTGCTGATAAAGGGATTCAAAAACTATACCTAGACTCTGAAAAACAGGTTAAAAAATATATGCTGACAGATTGGAAGGCAGACCCGCTATATAATATTGTTTTCTTAGATTCAATTAAAATTGATTCATTAACAATCCCCTCAAAAATACTTATCCAAGATAATTTAAATAGAAAAGTTACTCTTGAAATATCTAAATTCCACAAAAACCTATCACTAAAAAAATCTTTGTTCACCTTGACAGACAAGAGATAATGATAACTTTTATCAGAGTAATTAACCTTTGATACATAAGGAGATATATAGATAAATGATTCATAAAAACGTTGACGAAGCAAAACAGGGAGCTGGTGGATGCGGTCATAGTGCACAACAAGGTCAGCACATTAAACAGCAGCAGCAAAAAGAGATGATGCAGAAATCTCTAAAAAAAATAAAAAACAAGTTGTTTGTTTTAAGTGGTAAGGGAGGGGTTGGTAAAAGTAGTGTTTCATCAAATTTAGCTGTAAGTCTTGCTAAAAAAGGTTTTAAAACAGGACTTATGGATGTTGACCTGCATGGTCCATCAATTGCCCAGATGTTTGGGATCACTGAATTATTGGATATGGCATCTGAAGAAAAACAGTTGCTTGCACCCCAAAAGGTGATGGATAACCTTGTTGTAGTAACAATCCAGGCCTTGATGCAGGACAAAGATCAGGCAGTTATATGGCGCGGACCTGCAAAAACCGGCATGATTAATCAATTCATAGCAAATGTTGACTGGGGAGAGCTTGATTTCCTTATCATTGATGCACCTCCAGGAACAGGTGATGAGCCAATATCTGTTGCCCAGGCAATTCCTGATGCCAAGGGCATAATTGTAACTACACCCCAGGAAGTTGCTCTGGCTGACATCAGAAAATCAATTTCATTTTGCAAAACTGTGAAACTTGACACTCTTGGCATTGTTGAAAACATGGGAGCGTTTAAATGCCCCCATTGTAATGAATCCATTGCGCTTTTCAATTCAGGTGGTGGTAAGGCCACTGCAGAACAGTATAACCTTACTTTTCTGGGATCAATACCATTTGATCTTGATGTTGTTAAGGCTGGAGATAGTGGCGAGCCCTTGATGATGCAGGGTACTGACAGTGAATTTGCTAAAAATTTTGAAACTATAGTAGAAAATATAACAAAGCAACTATAAAATATGTCTGAAAAACTTTGGGAGATGAAGAGCCTTTTAAACCTCCGGGAAAAAGAGTTCTTCTCTCCCATGGCAGCATTGAGTACCAATGCACAAAGAAGGCATAAGGACACTGCCCATAAGCCTGGTTACAGACAAGCATTCAGCCTGGATGCTGACAGAATCTTAAATTGCATGGCATATGCAAGATATATTGATAAAACCCAAGTCTTCTCACTGATAAAAAACGATCACCTTACCTACAGAATTGTCCATGTACAACTTGTCTCAAGAATTGCAAGAACTATTGGGCGCTACCTTGGGCTAAATGAGGATTTAATAGAGGCTGCGAGCTTAGGTCATGACATTGGACATCCACCATTTGGCCATGACGGCGAAAAATTTTTATCTTCCCTTACACAGGAATATCATGCAGGATTCTTCCATCATAATCTTCAGAGCATACAGTTTTTAGAAAAAATAGAGAGAAAAGGCAAAGGATGGAACTTAAGCCTGCAGACCCAGGACGCAATTGTTTGCCACAATGGGGAAATTCATTCCAAACTCATTAAACCCCAATGGAACAAAACATTCAGTGATTTTGATGCAATGATCAAACAGATGCAGCTTGAAAAGAGACCCAACTCTGTTCCCATGACCATGGAAGGATGTGTTGTTAAAATTGCCGACACAATTAGTTATATAGGAAGAGATATGGAGGATGCGGTAAGGCTCAAGCTGATCAAACGCGAGGATATCCCTGAAAAACCTTTAAAACTTCTTGGGAAAACAAATGGAACAATAGTTTATAACCTTGTAACAGATGTTATATCCAACAGCAGCCTGAAGCCGTATGTCTGTTTTTCACCTGAAATATCAGAAGCGCTTTTAGAGCTTAAAAAATTTAATTATGAAAGAATATATTTAAACCCTAAAATAAAAAACCACCTTAAGGGGATAAAAAATATGTTTCGGTTTCTCTTTGATAAATATTTGGATGATCTTGAAAAACAAGATAGAACTTCTTTTATATTCAAAGATTATCTCAAGGGGCTTTCAAAAAGTTATCAGCAAAAGCATTCAAACGGTCAGATTGTACGTGATTTTATTGCAGGCATGACAGATTCTTATTTTATAAACAAAATACCTGAAAATATGAGACCTGAATACGTTGACACTCTATAAAAAATGTTTGGAAACAGAACATATAGATCAAAAATATTAAAGTCAGGTCTAACCTCTTTTAATGTTACAGTAAAAGAGACAAATCTTCATATACAGGCAGACTGCGATTTAACCGATAAAGCTGTTCAGGCAGTTCTGAAATGCAGAGAATATATTGAAAAATATATTGAAAAAAACCCCGATTTTGCAACCTCATTAGTACCAATTTCTGTAAGAGGTATTGCTCCTGGTATTATAAATAAGATGATAAATGCAGGCAAGGATGCCAATGTTGGTCCCATGGCAGCTATTGCCGGTTCTATTGCTGAATATACAGGCAAGGCTCTTCTTAAAAAATCCAACGAAGTAATTGTGGAAAACGGTGGCGATATCTTTATTAAGTCAAACAGTGAAACCGTGTTCACAATATTTGCCAACCAATCTCCCCTTAGCATGAAAACAGGTATTCGAATTGGTAAAAGAGAGGCTCCCTATGCTCTTTGCACCTCTTCTGGCACTGTGGGACATTCATTAAGTTATGGCAAAGCAGATGCAGTCACTATTTTCTCAGCATCTGCAACGCTTGCAGATGCCATGGCAACATCATTGGGAAATTTAATAAAAAAGCCCGATGATATAGAGAAAGTAATTAACATCGGGAAAAAAATTCAAGGTATTCTAGGTATAGTCATCATAAAGGATAAAAATATTGGTCTCTGGGGTGATATTAAAATAGTCAAGCTATAGAGACTGTTATCTTATTCAAGCTTTCCTGTTTTACCTTCAACCGCATCAATTATTTTACCTGTCTTTAGGAGCTCTTTTACAATATTCATATCATTTGCAATCAATCTATCCTCCTGAAGATAATCAACCTTTGTGCGTATCATATCATGGGCTGCTTTCGTGCCAATTCCACCTTTAAGATTGGTAAAAAGATCATAGCCCTGGGCTGCAGCAAGAAGCTCGATTGCTATAACTTCTTCTACATTTTCAATTATTCTCATCAATTTCCTTGCACCATTTGCCCCCATGGAAACATGATCCTCCTTGTTGGCAGAAGTCGGGATGGAATCCACACATGATGGATGGGCAAGTACTTTGTTATCTGATACAAGAGCTGCTGCAGTATACTGGGCTATCATGAACCCGGAATTCAAACCTCCATTTTCAATCAGAAAGGCTGGCAATCCACTCAAATTCGGGTTTACCAATCTTTCAATACGTCTTTCTGATATGCTTGCAAGTTCTGCAACTGCTATACTTAAAAAATCAAGGACTAAAGCCACGGGTTGCCCATGGAAATTACCGCCGGAGATGAAATCTTCAGAATCTGTAAAAATAAGGGGATTTTCTGTGGATGAATTCATTTCAGTCTCAATCACTCTTTTTGCATAATTTACTGTATCTAAAGTTGCACCATGAACTTGAGGAGAACATCTAAGGGAATAAGCATCTTGAATTCTTGCACAATCCTTATGTGAAGAGATGATTTCACTCTTTTCTGAAATTTTCAACATGTTTGCAGCAACTATTTGCTGACCAGGATGTGGTCTTGCCTTGTGAATTCTTGAATCAAAGGCTGTTCTTGTTCCAAGCAGCACTTCAAGACTCATGGTAGCTGCAATATCAGCATGTTTACACAAATTGCCAATATCAATCAATGCAAGCGCACCTATGGCTGCCATCATCTGGGTACCATTTATAAGGGCAAGACCCTCGCCTGCCTGAAGTTCAACAGGCTGAATTGAATATTTTTCAAGTGCCTCAGCCCCTGTCATTTTCTTTCCATCTACAAAAGCTTCTCCCTCACCAATAAGCACAAGGGAAATATGTGCCATGGGCGCGAGATCACCACTAGCACCGACAGATCCTTTTTCAGGAACCACGGGAATAATATCTGAATTCAACAAAGCTGCAAGTGTATTAATTGTGTTAAGACAAAGCCCAGATCTGCCAAGGCAAAAATCACTGAGCCTGATTGCCATCATAGCTCTTACCACATCCTTTGGTAGAGGTTTACCAACTCCTGCTGAATGGCTTAAAAGTATATTTCTTTGCAATTTTATGGTGTCTTTGCCAGAGATGGTGACCTCACTTAATGCACCAAACCCTGTTGTAACTCCATATATTTTCCGCCCTTCTTTTACCCATTTATCTACAAGGGCTCTTCCCTTGGCAAACTCTTTTTCAGCATCTTTTGAGATATTAACCCTTGCACCTTTCCGTGCAATGTTTTCAATATCGTCAAAGGTCATTCCTTTTTTTCCAATTTCCACCTCTGAACTCATCTCCCGTCTCTCCTGAATTTGCCTGAAAGTTTATATTTTGAACCAGGATAAATTATTGTGCTGAAGGTTGCCACAAGATCAAAGGACCATGTCCGTCTCTTAAGGGAAATGCACGGCTCGTCTGCTGCTATCTGTAGATATTTCTGAATCTCTTTTTTAGGAATAATTGCTTCAATAGTATGCTCTGCTTCCTGTACAGGGGCAACCTCCAGCAGATAATCACTTGGAGTTGTAGCTGAATAGTCCTGCTTTAAATACTCCGGGGCAACACGAGGATTAACAAACCGTTCTGAGTACTGAACCGGTACTTTTTCATCACTATGAATAAAAATCGAATGATAAACTTTGTCGCCCACTTTTATATTCATCTTTTGCGCAATACTGTCTGGTATGGTCTCCTCTCTCAGCAGAATCTCTTCAGCTGAATGGACTCCACCCCATTTATCTATCTCTTGTGCTATGCTTTTTATTTCCAAAAGAGCTACATCGGGCTTAGGTTTTGCTACAAAACTTCCAACCCCCTGAATTCTAACAACCCTGCCTTCAGCTGTGAGCTCTTTTAACGCCCTGTTAGCTGTCATTCTGGAGGCATTAAACATGTTTGCAAGTTCAATCTCAGAAGAAATCCTATCGCCTGGTTTTAATCTTCCAGAATCAATTTTCTTTAAAACACTTAATTTGATTTTTTCATAGATTGCAAAGCCTTTCTCAAAATTACTCATAATGCTCCTCGACTAGAATTCTTATCAGGCTTATAGTATTAAACCTGATCATTAAAAAAGTATATACAAGTATACATAAGCTCAATTTATTGTCAATGTGATTTATTCCCATATATACTTGAAAAATTTACATCTTTAATCTTTTAACTTGCGTTTTGGTAAGTTAACTATATTGCAAAAAACAGATACAATTATAGACCCGCGCTAATTTTTCAGATCATGGAATGCCATGCTGAAAGGGATATTCCACCGGGGGGTGTGTTTGCAAACTCCAAACACACATTTTAGTTCCTGACCTAGAGCAATATATTTAAAATTAAATTAAGTTGATTTTTTTAGTGGATAGTATAGATTTATTTGAATTGCTTGAATCTATTTAAACTTTTTCAAACTGAGGAGCAACCTTTCCATGCAATTTCTTAAAAAATTTGTACAGGTAATTGACAATTGCAGCGACAAAATCGGCTACCTTGTTGGCTGGTTGACAACTTTGATGGTTCTGATTGTATTTTATGATACTATAATGCGATATGTGTTTAATAAAGGGAATATTGCTCTGCAGGAGCTGGAATGGCACCTTTTTGCCGTTGTCTTCCTTGTTGGAGCAGCATATACTCTTAAGCAGGATGGACATGTCAGAGTTGATATCATATACATGAAGCTGTCAAAAAAAACAAAAGCATGGATTGATTTTTTAGGCACATTTGTTTTTCTTATTCCATTCTGCATAATGGTCATTTTATCTACCAAAGGGTTTATTATTAACTCCTGGTCTGTTCGGGAAGTCTCGCCAGACCCTGGTGGTCTTGGTGCCAGATATATTTTAAAAGCAATGATTCCATTGGGATTCTCTCTTCTTATTATACAGGGGCTTTCCGAGGCTGCTAAAAATCTTTTAGTAATCATGGACAGTAAAAAAAGACAGGAGGATGAATAAACAATGGAATTTATCAATGAATTCATGCCTCTGATAATGTTTGCTGCTGTGTTTGCACTATTGCTGCTTGGTTTCCCAGTTGCATTTACCATTGGTGGCGTTTCTCTGTTTTTTGGTCTTTACGGATTTGGACCTAAGTTTTTTCAGCTGCTACCCTTAAGAATATGGGGGACCATGGAGAACTTTGCTCTTTTAGCTGTTCCTTTGTTTATTTATATGGGAGTTATGTTGGAAAAATCCGGGCTTGCCGAAGAGTTGCTTGAGGCAATGGCTCTTGTTTTTGCCAAAATCCGAGGCGGTCTTGCCATGTCTGTTATCTTTGTAGGAGCACTAATGGGTGCTGCCACCGGCATTGTTGGTGCTACTGTGGTTACAATGGGACTTTTATCAGTACCAACCATGCTGCGCAACAAATACAATAAAAGCTTAACCACGGGAACTGTTGCAGCATCAGGCACATTGGGACAAATCATCCCACCCAGTATTGTTCTTGTTTTACTTGGTGACATCATGAATGTCCCCATTGGAGACCTTTTTGTAGGAGCTGTAATTCCAGGTCTCATACTTGTCTCATTATATATGCTCTATGTATTTATTATTGCCCATGTAAAACCTGAATGGGCTCCACCAATTGACCAGGAAACCCTTGATCAAATTTCGCGCCAAGAGCTTATAGCAAAGGTGTTTAAAGCGCTTATTCCACCTTTGGTGCTTATGATATCTGTGCTTGGTTCTATCTTTGCAGGAATCGCATCCCCCACTGAAGCAGCATCGGTTGGTGCTGTAGGAGCAACTCTGTTAACAATCATTCATGGACGTTTTAATTTTCAAATCATTAAAGATGTTATGGACATGACCAACAAACTTACCTGTATGGTATTTATCATTCTTGTGGGTGCCAGCACCCTGGGGCTTGTTTTTAGAGGTTTGGGAGGAGATGAACTTGTTAGAAATTTGATTAATGCTCTCCCCTTTGGAAAATGGGGAGTTCTTTTAGTTGTGATGTCAATAATTTTTATTGCAGGATTTTTTCTTGATTTTATAGAGATCACTTTTATCCATGTCCCGGTTTTAGCACCAATCATGGTAAGTATGGGAGTAAATCCTCTATGGCTTGCAATTCTTATTGCAGTAAATCTTCAAACATCGTTTCTTACACCACCATTTGGCTTTTCACTCTTCTATCTTAAAGGTGTAACCCCGCCTGAAATTACAACACTGGATATCTATAAAGGCATCATACCCTTTGTAATTATTCAGATTATAGGGCTTGCAATTATCTGTCTGATTCCCGAGTCTGTAACCTGGCTGCCTGATTTTATTTATGAGATGTTCAGAAATCAGTAAAAGAGGCAGGGAAAATTTCCCCGCCTCTTTTTATTACACAATTATTCTAAAGATATTTCAGTTTATGATAAGCTTCTTCTGTAAGCTTATTCCACTCAAAAATATTTTTCTGAAAATCCAGGTAGGAATCATATGCTTTTCTGCTCATTGGATCAGAAGCAGCAATCTCCTCCACAACTTCCAGGGAATATTTTTTAAGCTGTCTAAGAACAGATTCAGGATATTCTCTTAGTTGAACTTTATGTACATTAATTAATTCTTTCAGTGATTCATTATTTTTTGCCTCAAACTCGGACAACATCCACAAATTGCCTCTTGCACACGCTGTTTCCACAATGGCTTTAAGATCATCAGGCAATGCATTCCATGCATCCAGATTTACAGTTGCTTCAAGGGGTGTCCCGCATTCATGCCAACCTGGGTAGTAATAATATTTTGCCGCTTTATAAAAACCCATCAAAAGATCATGGTATGGACCAATCCATTCAGTGGCATCAATGACTCCTCGGTCAAGGTTTGTATATATTTCAGCTCCAGGCACAAGAATAGCATTGCCCCCGGCTTTTGCAAGAACTTTTCCACCAAGTCCTGGCATTCTCATTTTAAGACCCTTAAGGTCATCCATGGAGTTGATCTCCTTATTAAACCATCCACCCATCTGAACACCTGTATTGCCCGCTACAAATGGTTTTACATTAAATGGCTTATAGGCTTCTTCCCAAAGTTCCAGACCTCCGCCGGAGATCATCCATGCATTCATGGACTGGGCATTAAAACCAAAGGGGATGGCAGCAAAAAATTGTGCTGAAGGACACTTCCCAGCCCAATAATAAGCAGCACTATGACCCATTTCAGCAGTTCCCTGGCTGACAGCGTCAAAAACACCCAGAGCCGGAACCAGTTCACCTCCTCCATAAACTTTAATTTTTAACCTTCCACCGCTCATCTCTTCTATCCATTGAGCCATTTTATCGGCTCCCTCTCCAAGGACAGGAAAATGAGGTCCCCAGGTTGTCACCATTTTCCATTCAATGACTTCAACTTTTTTCTCCTCTTTTACAGCCTGTTTTTCCTGTTTCTGACCTTTACATGAGCTCAATACACCGGTAAGCCCAGCAGCACCAATAGCAGCAGCGCCCATTCCAACATTTTTAATAAATTTCCTTCTGTTGTCATCGTTTTCCATGCAAAATCTCCTCTCTTTAAATTAACATATAAATTTAATCCACTCCATTGTAAAAACCCAAAAAAAATAAAAATTCAGTAACTGATACATTTTGTTTTATGCCTAAATCAATAATCAAGTCAAGGAATAATCCCAGTTTTATAAATCACTTAAACACTGAAAGAATCATTCCTGTGGCAATAAACAATCCACCCAGTAAATGATATGGAAAGAGACTCTCACCTAAAAACAGATAGGCAATAATTGAAGTAAATATCGGTAATAAACACATAAACACTGATGCAGTGGATGCCCCTTTAATTTTTACACCATAATTCCAGCATATATAGGAAAGGATAGAAGGACATATCCCCAGGTACAAAAAAATATAAATATTCGTGGTATTAATTTTAAACCCGCCAAAAACAGCAAATTCCCACAAGTAAAAAGGTAAGATACAAAGAGTGCCTAAACAGATCAAAACAGTCAAAAAAGATATGGGTGATATGTCAAGTTTTCTCTTTTTCAACATAACAGAATAAAATGCCCAGGAAGCAATGGATAGCACAATAAGCAAGTCGCCGATATTAAATGTAAAGCTGTGTAAAACCTGCCACGATCCCCGGATAATGATTATTAACATTCCAAAAAGAGAAATTGTGACACCTGCTGCCTGAATGAAATACGGCTTTTCTCTATTGATTATCCAGGAAAATAAAATTGTCATGACAGGCATTGTTACCACCACCATGGCAATGTTTGTTGCTGTTGTATACTGAGCCCCGATATATAAGATTGAATTATAGGCAGCAACACTGGGAAAAGCTAAAATAGATAAAAACCCCAGGTTCTTCCTTATAAGATTGAAGTCCTTTTTAAAATGCGGAAGGGCAAATGGCAAAATAAAAACAAATGCCACAAACCAGCGATAAAAGGAGAGTGCCATGGGTTTTATTTCAAGCACAACAGCTTTTGCAATTACAGTATTAATTGCCCAAAAAAAAACAGCAAGGAAGAGTCCTGCATAAGCAAGCACACTCTGAACTGTCTTTAGCTTAATTTTTACCATAAATCCAATCCTGAATGTCAGAAAAATTATTAAGGTGTGGTAAGCACGATTTTTACATCAAGGGCAATC
>Ga0256845_1002244_pt1 | contig 14246 bp, 12 predicted proteins | sample RiftiametaG_FD_189101 | JGI IMG/M metagenome (GOLD analysis project Ga0256845, IMG submission 189101) | Tube worm associated microbial communities from hydrothermal vent at the East Pacific Rise, Pacific Ocean - Riftia | ecosystem: Host-associated > Annelida > Integument > Unclassified ...
CGCCGTGATCAATCAGCCGGGAGCTTCAGGGGCAACCGGACAGCAATCAGCATTCGACGCCCCGCATGATGGGTATACCTGGGCTGGAAACGCCGACGCGAGTGTGTCCACATATCAACTCATGGATTTAACCCCTGATATTCCGTATACAGAGTGGCAAGGATATTTTGCGATCTTTACTCCTATTGTCATTACTGTTAATGCGAAATCGGAAATCACCGATTGGGAGAGCCTGATGAATGCCTTCAAAACGAGAGACGTGGCGGTCGCATCGGCAGGAATCGGATCGGGAGGCCACATCGCTGTGGAAACATTTGTAAAAAATGTCGACGGAGTGGAACAATACAAACATGTCCCCTATAAAGGCGGGAATCCCGCTGTTGTTGCAACCGTTGCCGGAGAAACCGAAGTGGTGATGCAATTGTCGATGGAAGTTGCCGATATGTTAAGAGCCAAGAAATTACGGGCCATTGCAGTGATGAATAATAAGCCACTCACGATAACGGGGGTTGATCCGATCCCGGCGATTACCGACTTTGCTGAAGATTTTCCGATTGTCGGGTTTAATTTTGGGTTATTCATCCCGAAGGATATTCCGGATGATGCCAAAGAAGCCATTGGCAAAGCCTTTGATGCTGCCGCAAAAAGCGAGGCGATCAAGAAACTTGCAGACTCAAAAGGGAGTGTTGCTGTATCTATCCGGGGAGCAGAAGCTGATAAAGTGATGGATAATATCGCGTCTTTGGTTGGATGGCTCTTTTATGAAGCAGGCGTAACAGAAAATTCGCCTGAGAAATTCGGTATACAAAAACCGTAAAGCTACAAGGACACTCTGTTAGCCACAGAGTCCACAGACAAACACAATTCAGGCTGTGTTCTCAGTGGGCCCTGTGGCTAAAAATCTATGGATGAGAAAAAACTCATAAAGACAGATTTTATCGTATCAATACTGATCCTAGTCTTCAGCGTGTTTGTTATCATCAAGTCTCTTATGATGCCGAAGTATGAAGAATGGGGACTGTATGCAACACCAAGTATCGCCCCCTTAGCCTTTGCTGCTTTGCTTTTCCTGGCGGGTCTTATTCTTTTTGTAAGAAGCATCATCCAGAAGGGATATAGAATAAGAATTAATCGGGAACATTTCAAATCTGCATACTCTTCGATAGCTGTTCAAAGGTTCCTGGTGGTTTTAGGCTTCGTGATTTTGTATTCTCTCTTATTAGGAAAAGTCCATTTTGTATTACTCAGCATAGCGTATATCTTTTGCAATATCCTCTACTTTAAAAGCGCGGTCTGGTGGAAAAATCTTCTGATCTCCGGATTTATAGCCTTTGCCGTATGGTTGTTATTTAATGTTATTTTTCTCGTTCCTTTACCATAAGTTAATTGTCAATTGTCAATTGTCAATTATCAATTGTCAATTGTTAATTATCAATTGAACTATGGGTGTTATTTATTTATTTCAGGAAGTTTGGAACCTTCTTACTCCAGCAAATCTGCTTTATGTTTTTTTAGCGGTTCAGCTTGGCATTATTATCGGTATGCTCCCCGGGCTCACTGCAACCATGGGGATTGCCCTGTTAACGACGCTCACATTTAAGTGGAACACGGGAAATGCCATTCTCACTTTAATTTCCATTTATGTTGGAGCGATTTATGGAGGAAGCCGTTCTGCGATTCTTTTGAACATTCCAGGAACGCCAGCAAGCGCAGCGACCTGTCTTGATGGGTATCCGCTTGCGAAAAGCGGTCAGGGAGCGCAAGCTATCGGCCTTGCAACAACCTCATCCTTTTTAGGTTCTGTCGCTGGATTAATTGCGCTTGCATTTTTGACTCCTCTCCTGGGAAACATCGCTCTTGAGTTCAAATCCTTTGAGATCTTCTGGGTGTCCATATTTGGCGTGGCTATTTGCGGAAACTTAACGGCCGCCAAAGATCCTCTCAAAGGCTGGATCTCAGGATTGCTCGGAATTTTGTTCTCCTTTGTCGGGATGGAAGCCATCCAGGGTTATCCTCGGCTGACTTTTGGTGTCAGGGAACTCTATGCCGGGTTCAGTATTATCCCTGTTCTCGTAGGAACCTACGGATTAGTGGAAATTCTGGATAATCTTTCGAAAGGAGACCGTCAGGAGGCGATAACACAAATTAAAAGAGTCCTGCCTCGTCTGCGTGATATTGCCGCAAACTGGATTAATATTATTCGTGCAGGGATTACCGGAGTGTTTACAGGGATTATTCCAGGGGTAGGAGAAAATATTGCCGCCTATGTCGCGTACGATTTTGCCAAGCGGGCCAGTAAACATCCTGAGAAGTTTGGCAAAGGATCGATTGAGGGACTTATTGCTTCAGAGACGGCAAACAACGCTTGTGTTGGCGGAGCGCTTGTCCCCGTGCTTTCACTGGCAATACCGGGAAGCCCTCCTGCCGCAGTGCTTTTAGCAGCCCTCTGGTTACATGGCGTTCGCCCGGGGCCGCTTCTGCAAATCGAAGCGCCACAGTATCCCTACCAATTTTCTGCTATGTTCCTTTTAGCAACGTTTGCGATGTTTATTCTGGGGCTGCTGATTGTCCGACCCTTGTTAAAAATTTTGACCATCAAAAACTCGATTTTGATGCCGGTCGTATTTCTCCTCTGCACAGTCGGGACCTTTGCAATTCACGGAAGACTATTCGATATTTGGGTCATGATAGGGTTTGGGTTATTGGCGTTTCCTATGAGAAAACTGGGGTATCCCGAGTCTCCGTTTGTTCTTGGAATCATTCTTGGTCCGATGGTTGATGAAAACTTACGAAGGGGGCTGATCCTGACAGAGGGAAATTTTCTCCCATTTTTTTCGAGCACAATATCAATTATTTTCATTATTGCTGTGTTCTTCACGTTGTTTGGCAGAACAAAGCTGGTAAAAGCAGTTATCAGGACTTTGTTTACACCTTTTAAATCGGTATTCATTTTAGTAAAAAGGGGAAAGGAAAAATGAAATTGGGATCGTTTTTGGTAAGTTATGCAGGGTTGTGGGGCCAGACTCAGCGAGAATCTTGATAAAAAGGCAACAGCGTTTCTTACGTTTATGAAGGCTCTTGATACAGAAAGTAAACGATGCGTTACGCTTTGAAATCGTTGGGCTGGGATTGAGTGTAAACGTTTTCTCGATTGCATAAACCCCTAAAATGCGCTTTCCGGAGGATTGATAATAGGGCGATGCCATACATTCTTAAATTACTGACCGTAAACGTACTTCCGGGATACTCATTGGACATCAACGTCCCTTCACGGACTTTTTCCGCCAATTCTTTCGTTTTTTTCGCAATTTACTTCAAAGACAAAGTGTCGGCATTTTCATCACCGCACAATGACCTCCTCGTCAAAGGCCACGGCCATGCCTAAAAGGTTGGCATAAAATGTGCTTAGCTATAATCATGAGACCACGCAATCTTATGAGTACGTTACGTTACTGCCGGAAAAAGAGAAATAAAAGGGGAGTAGACCATGCCAGGGACGATGAAACAGGTCGTTGCGTCATTTGTGAGCCTCTTCTGCCTTGCAAATTTTATCATCGGAACAGCCACCTACGTCTTATTACCAAATCAAGTAAGCAGTCCGATCCCGGAAGGCCCTGTGATGCTCAAAATTGGCATTATTACGGCGATTGTGACGCTGGTCAACTTGTTGAGAGGGCCAGAAACGGGATAGATAAAAGGATCGTTCATGAACTCATGCACGAGATAGACAGCGTGTGAAAAAGGACATCCACTCCTGCCGTCATCTTTGTATCTTCGCGTCTTTGCGGTAAGAATTCATATTTCTCTTTCACCAGAAATGATAATTCTGTTTTTGAGAATTTTCACCGCAGAGAACTCTTCTGGAGAGCCATTTATTGTGGAGTCCAAGCAGTCTCTGTTTTTGTGAACCGCGACATCGGTTCGATTCTCAAGTGAAGCATAAACAAATTTGTACGTTTTGTGGCAAAAGACGCAACAACGTTTCTCCAGTAAACATTCCTGCGTTTCTCTGCGCTCTCTGCGGTGATTCTTCTGTATTGCCAAGAATAATCTCTGAGAATTTTTACCGCAGAGAACGCTGAGAAGCGCAGAGAATTTTTCCGGTGAGCCATTAATAAGCAGTCTCTATTTTTGTGAACCGCGACATCGGTTCGATTCTCAAGTGAAGCATAACAGATTCGTGCATTTGTAGCAAAAGACGCAACAACGTTTCTACAGTAAACATCTCTGCGCTTCTCTGCGCTCTCTGCGGTAACTTGTTAAATAAAGGATTGCGTCTGACACCGTGTAATTTGAGCCTGTCACGCAGATCAAATCATTCCTGTCCGTGATCACACTGGCGCGTTCTATCGCCTCTGCCACAGATTCACAGACCAGCCAATTCTGATAATCCGAAGTACAGCGGCCGTTTTGTTGCACGATTTTCACCGCAGCCGAGGCAATCTCGGCAGCCTTCATCGCCCGGTCCGTATTCGTGGGACTTGTGAAAATAACAACATCTGCGATTCCAAGCAACGGGCGTAAAATACCAAAGACATCTTTTTCCTGCAATACCCCGATAATGAGCACAAGATGGTGATAATCAAACATCGTGGAGAGTGCGTTCGCTGTCGCGGATGCCCCCATAGGGTTATGGGCAATATCAACGAGGATACGGGGGGCCTTGGAAATACATTCCAAACGCCCTTGATGGGAGGTAGAGATTAATCCGCGACGGATAGCGAGTTCATCAGCGACAAAATCCTTTGCAGCAAGAATCTCAAGCGTTGCCAGCACTACTGCCGCATTGGCAAGTTGGTGCTCGCCGATCAAAGGCATCTCCAGGTGCTCATAGTGTTCATGCAGCCCATGGTAGGAAAAAACTGTGCTGGTTGCTGAACAGATTTCAGGAATCACGATCTGTCTGATATGATTGTTTTGCTCCTGTCGAACGCCGGTTCGGTGTAAATGAGCCACCTTTTGCCGGCAGACCCCTTCAATCACGCTCAGACTCTCTGCATCCTGACAGCCGACAACAACCTCGCCGTTGTCGCGGATAATTGCCGATTTTTCTCTGGTAATCTCTTCAATCGAATCTCCCAGAAAATTTTGATGGTCAAGCCCCACATTGGTGATGACGGACACCATCGGATTCGAGCTGTTCGTGGCGTCTAAGCGTCCTCCAATCCCCACTTCCAGAACTGCAAGGTCAACATTTTGCCGGGCAAAGTAGAGGAACGCCAGGGTTGTCGTCATCTCAAAAAATGAGACAATGCCTTCAATATCGAGATGTTTTTGCTCCCGTTCAAACGGTTCAAGCGCGTGTTCCACAATGTGTTGCGTGAGTTGCACCACGTCTGCTTCAGAAATCTGCTGTCGATTGATTGTGATACGTTCCCGAAAATCGATGAGGTGCGGGGAGGTGAAACAGCCCACTCGAAACCCGGCTTCCGTTAAAATATGACTGAGAATTTTGGCAACCGAACCTTTACCGTTTGTGCCGGTGATCAGCACGGCCGGAAAGGCGTTCTGGGGATGACCGAGCCGCCCCAGAATAGAGAAAATACGATGTAAATTTTTGTACCGCGAGGCGCGGCGTGTGAATAAAAATTCCAGAGTCTCTTGATACGTCATACTTGTGGGGTAAATGTAGGTCGAACTTTCCAGTTCGACTGGTCGAAGCAGAAGCTTCGACCTACATCCGTTGTGCGGTTGCCGCGAACACGTTTCATCCCGGGCGTGTGTCTATAAATGATCATGCACGACTCCTCAGAAACCGTTCAGTTCTCAGGCAAGTGCCTGATATACTGCTGTCACCTGTTTACGGGTGTCATCGAGATCGGCATCATTCATGATAATATGCGTGGCATAGCGGCGTTTTTCCTCCAACGACATTTGTGAGCGGATTCTTGCAAGGGCTTCCTGCCGGGAAATATTGTCACGTCTCATTAACCGTTGTAACTGTATCGTTTCCGGGACATATACCAAAATAATATGGGCATAGTCTGAGTACATCGAGGCTTCGATCAGGAGAGGCACATCAACCATCACAAAGGTCTCAGGATCGTGTTGATGCACGTGGTGTTCCTGCTGATTGATCTCCGCAATCACGCGCGGATGAACGATTTGATTCAGCATCTTTCGTTTATCAGCGTGGTGAAAAATAATGCGGCCTAACTGCTTGCGATCAATCTGTTTATCCGGCAGGAGTATTCCCTGACCAAAGAACTCAACAATCTCCTGCCACGCTGCCTTTTCGGGTTCCACCACCTGACGCGCCACGAGATCGGCATCAATCAGGTACGCTCCAAGTTCCTGAAACATGTGGGATACTGTACTTTTTCCGCTCGCGATTCCACCGGTCAAGGCCGCAGTTTTTGAGGAAGCGATCACAAGAATAAGGGCCACAAAGAAACACGACAGCCCGCTATTCCCCATTCAGGGTTTTCAGGGCTAACATCAACGCCTGTGTGCCTGCCCGTTCGTGTCCCTGGGCCTGAAGGGCGATATAGAGTTGATGTACAAGCGATAACCCCGGTAAGGAAAGCTTCATGGCAGCGGCTTCTTTCAGGGCGATTCCCATATCTTTAATGAAATGTTCCACATAAAAACCGGGATCATAGTTCCCTTTGACAATTCGCGGCCCTAAATTACTCACCGACCATGAACCGGCCGCTCCTTTGCTGACAATATCAATGACTCCTTGTTGATCTAACCCTGATTTGACCGCATATAACAGGGCCTCGCAGACGCCGATCATCGAAGCCGCCACTAAAATCTGGTTACACATTTTGGTGTGCTGTCCTGCACCGGCTTGTCCCATATAGGCAATGTTCTGCCCCATAATTTCGAATAAGGGGAGAACCGTATCAAAGGCCTGTTTTTCCCCTCCGACCATAATCGCCAGCGTTCCATTCTTCGCCCCGACATCGCCGCCGGATACCGGAGCATCAAGGCTGGCAATTCCTTTTTCAGACGCAATTGCAGCAATCTTCTTGGCGAGTTCCGGTTCGCTGGTGGTCATGTCAACGATAATTCGACAGGAGCTTGTGACAGACAACACTCCTGCTGAACCAAGATAGCTTTCCTCCACATCGTGAGGAAAGCCGACAATACTCAACACAATCTCAGCCTGTTTTGCCACAGCAGCCGGGGAATCGCACCATTGTGCGCCGTTGTCGAGTAAGTCCTGCGCTTTACTCCTGGTGCGGGTAAAGACAAACATGTCGTGTCCGGCCGCCTGAAGATGCCCGGCCATTGACTTGCCCATGACGCCAGTTCCAATCCATCCTATTTTCATAACTCAACGGGAAAAATGACTAAAGTGAACTAACGTGAAAAGTGAAAAGTTAGACAGGCTCCTTCACTTTAAACTTTAGTTCACCTTAGTCACTTTAGTCACTTTATAGTTCACTTTTTGATGCTGTAGAATGCTGACATTCCGGCATATTGCGCGATGCTGCCGAGTTCTTCTTCAATTCTGAGCAGTTGATTATATTTACAGATACGATCTGTCCGTGAGGTGGAGCCGGTTTTGATCTGTCCGGCATTCACGCCAACCACGAGATCGGCAATTGTCGTATCTTCGGTTTCACCGGAACGATGGGACACCACCGCCGTATAACCGGCGCGTTTTGCCATTTCAATCGCATCTAAGGTTTCGGTCAGCGACCCGATCTGATTCAGTTTAATCAGGATGGAATTCGTGACGCCTTTTTCAATGCCTTCTTGCAGGATTTTGGTGTTGGTCACGAACAGGTCATCGCCCACGATTTGCACTTTTGAGCCGAGGCGGTCTGTCAGGATTTTCCAACCGTCCCAATCCTGTTCTGCCATACCGTCTTCAAGGGAAATAATCGGGTACTTATTCACCCATTCCTCCCAGAAATCAACCATTTCTTCAGCCGTTTTCTCGGAACCGTCAGATTTTTTGAAAATATATTTTTTCTTTTCGACATCGTAAAATTCGCTGGCAGCCGGATCAAGCGCGATATAAATCTGTTCGCCCGGTGTGTACCCAGCGCGCTGGATTCCTTCCAAAATCACGTCAATCGCCTCTTCGTTCGATTTCAGATTCGGTGCGAACCCGCCTTCATCACCAACTGCGGTGCTGTAGCCCTTTTGTTTCAATACGGCTTTAAGATTATGGAAGATTTCTGCTGACCAGCGTAAAGCTTCGCGGAAACTCGATGCGCCAACCGGCATGATCATAAATTCTTGCGGATCGACGTTGTTATCAGCATGGGCGCCGCCATTCAGGATATTCAGCATCGGAACCGGCAGCACTTTGGCATTGACACCGCCAATGTATTGGTATAACGGGACGCCGCAGGTAGCGGCCGCTGCTTTGGCCACAGCCATCGACACGCCGAGGATAGCGTTCGCGCCTAATTTCTCTTTATTTTCAGTTCCATCAAGTTCTAACATCGCCGTGTCCACCGCAACCTGATCCCGGGCATCCATGCCGATAATTTCTTCAGCGATTTCTTCGTTCACGTTCTGGACAGCCTTTAACACCCCTTTGCCCAGAAAACGTTCTTTATCGCCATCACGCAATTCCAGGGCTTCGCGAATTCCGGTCGAAGCTCCTGACGGCACGGCTGCTCGTCCAGTCACTCCATTATCCAGAGAGACTTCAACTTCAATTGTTGGGTTTCCGCGAGAGTCCAGAATCTCACGCGCCTGAACCTCATTAATCACCACTTCATCATAAATCACCATTTGATTCATTGTATGCTCCTCCTTAAAAATTATATCAACATGTTGTAAAATCGATCACTGCCAGACATAGCTGACGTTTCATCATCATACGTTCCCCAACAAGGCTGCGCTTCATAAGAAGGTTCCTTGTTTTCGCAGATCATTCCCAATTTGACATCTTGTTGGTGGAGGCGTTCTTGAGTCAAGAAAAAAAGTAGGGTGGCTCACGAGACGTTACCGGAAATGTCATGGCGTCACTCATGCTACAGACATCGCGATTCCCCACTGGGCGAGATAATAGGTCGCAAGTACCAGAACACGCGCAAACTGAAAGGGTTTGACAAAACGATCATACGCCAGGATGGCATCTGACACCACAAACAAGATCGCCCCGACCGCTGCCAATCCGGCGTTTGGAGTGTGGGCGATCCCCCATCGTTCAATGGCTTGCCATGCCATCGCGGTAATAATGATGATGTAGACAATTACTGGCAGGGTCATCGTGCCGGTATGGGGCAGCAGAATTGTTAATAAGCCTGCACCGAGAACAAACATCGGCAAAAGATAGACAATATGGATTTGGAAACCATAGTCACGTGAAAACGCGAGAATATAGATAACATGAGCACACAAAAAACTGAGCAACCCGTGGAGGAAGCGGTCAGAAGGCAGCATCAGGAACACATCACCACCTAACGAAAACAACAGCCCCGCCAGGACAAAGTAGTAATACCCACTTGAGATACCAGCAGCCTGTAAAAAACAGACGAGAATAATCAGAAGCGTGGTGGTCGGTTTGAAAAAGAAAATTTGCCGGAGATTCGCAGCGTATTCTGCCCGGATGTGTAGAACTGCTGATAACAAAATAAGTCCTGAAAGGAACAGTATCATGATGATGTCCTCCTTTATGTAAAGCGTACAATTTGTGTCATACTATTATGGAGATGTTTCGGACGTCCCTCCGGGACGAACGAGAGAGGCGACCGGTCAACCCACCGATAAATCGGTGGGTTCATATCGTGATGTCCCTCCGGGACGAAACAACGCGCAACCCGCAACACTTTTCATCCCGCGCGCGTCCACCTCTGGTCATGGACGATTTCTATGGTTGACAACTTCCAGCGAATGACAAATCTCTGTCTTGCTGAAAAAAAAGGCAATTTCACGCTTGGCGGCCTCCGCGGAATCGGAGGCATGTACCGAATTCTGGCGGGTGTCTAAGGCAAAGTCATGCCGGATTGTTCCTTCTGCGGCTTTGGCAGGATCGGTGGTCCCGATAATTTCACGGACACGAGCCACAGCGTTTTCACCGGAGAAAACGATGGGAATAATCGGGGAATCGTTTAACATGTCAACTAAGGCTGCAAAAAACGGTTTGCCCCGATGTTCTTCATAAAATTCTTCAGCGTCATGCTTGCCGATCCGGATCATTTTCATTGCCAGGACATGTAAACCGGCGTGTTCGAACCGTAACAGAATATCCCCGATCAATTCGCGTTTGACCGCATCCGGTTTGATGATCACTAAGGCTTGCTCCTGCATTTTTGCGTTCATTTGGTGCCCCTTGTGTCTCTGCGGTTCACGTTCATCACTCACCTGACGCAAGAGAAGATAGATGCCTCCCCCCCGTTCTGAAGCTGCTCTCTGCACGCAAATACCGGGCTGAGTGCAATCCCCGCCACACAATTCATTAGCATGGCGGAAAAAGTTGTGTGCAGAGAGTAGCCTTTAGAAAAGGGGGGATGTCGTTGACTGCATATACTCTTTAGGGTTAATTTTCGCTTTCTTCACCACAACGCACGCAGCATTCAAGAGGGGATGTTATACCTCTGCGGCTCTCTCTGCGTACTCTGCGGTACAATCTTCTTTTCCACCTTAACGAGTATAGCATGAGTTAATAAGCTTTTGCAAACGGCACTCGCATAGCTGAGGGTTTGCCGCAAGAGAGGCATTTTCCCTCTTCGTGTTCCTGATCAAAAGGAATGCAGCGGATCGTGGCTTTCGTTTCGTCCTGAACGCGTTGTTCGCATTCAGAATCCCCGCACCAATGGGCATACAAAAAGCCTCCCTGTTTGTCGAGTACCTCCTTAAATTCGTCATAACTGTCGATGTTATGGGAATTCTCGGTTCTGAACTGAAGGGCGGCCTCAAACATGGACCGTTGAATGTCATCCAGCCTATGCTGGATCGATGCCTTCAATCCATCAAGAGAGATCGTTTCTTTTTCTTTTGGTCCCTTATCCCGCCTGGCGACAATAACATGATTTGCCGCCACATCGCGGGGACCGATTTCAATGCGCAGTGGAACCCCTTTCAGTTCCCATTCATTGAATTTCCAGCCCGGTTTATAATTATCCCGGTCATCAACTTTCACCCGAATATCAGGACCTAACATCGCGATCATGTCATCAACCTTGTGCATCACACTGTTTCGTTCGTCCTCATTGTAATAAATTGGGACAATAACGGCCTGATGAGGCGCTAATTTCGGGGGAAGTCGCAGTCCTTTATCATCGCCGTGAACCATGATAAGTCCGCCGATCATCCGGGTGCTGACCCCCCAACTCGTGGCCCAGACATGTTCCAATGTGCCGGACGCGCTTTGAAAAGTCACGTCAAAGGCTTTGGCAAAATTTTGCCCCAAATGATGCGAAGTTCCCCACTGCAAGGCGCGTTTATCTTTCATTAACGCTTCCACGCACAATGTATACAAGGCTCCGGCAAATTTTTCTTTCTCCGTCTTCCGGCCTCTTAACACCGGCACAGCCGCATATTCTTCGGCAAACGTGGCGTACACATCCAGCATTCGCTGGGTTTCTTCCGTTGCTTCCGCTTCTGTAGCATGGGCTGTATGCCCTTCCTGCCAGAGAAACTCCGTGGTTCGCAGAAACAACCGCGTCCGCATTTCCCAACGCACGACATTCGCCCATTGGTTAATCAGGATTGGCAAATCACGATAGGAGTTAATCCATTTGCCATACATGGACCAGATCACAGTTTCAGAGGTGGGGCGGACAATCAGAGGTTCCTCAAGTTTTTTCCCGCCGCCGTGCGTCACAACTGCGCATTCCGGAGCAAATCCTTCGACATGTTCCGCTTCTTTGTGTAAAAAACTCTCAGGAATAAAGAGTGGAAAATAGGCATTCACATGCCCGGTCTCTTTAAACATCTTATCCAAAGATTGTTGAATGTGCTCCCATACGGCATAACCGTAAGGCTTGATCACCATACACCCTTTGACCGGGGCATAATCCGCCATCTCTGCGCTTAAAACAGTATCAATATACCATTTCGAAAAATCTTCACTCTGTTTTGCGAGCCTCTGCTTTGCCATATCGTCATTCCTTCGCTGAAAATTTCATATTTTGCCAATGTACAATCCCAGGCGGGCATCTCCGAAAATTGTTTTTAACAACAAATGTCAGACGGTCAGATGTCAAGAGAAAAATCTGCGAACAACACCTCAGAACAATTTTAACCTACGTTCGGGAGAGAATGTTTTCTCGCATTTCCTCTGAATCAGCGAATTTTGCTTGCCCGACATAAGGGCGGAGTCAGTGGAACAGGCAATTATCCGGCATCATTCTGTCATCCTCAGGGAATACCATCGGAAATATGCGCCCCCTCTCCATGCAAGCCACGTAAAAGGCAAAAAAAGAATTCTTGTAGTTTTTCTTGACAAATTTTTTCCGTTCCAGGCATATCTTTATCGTATAGACAACAAATGATTTTAGACGTTTTCGTATTATGAAGAAAGGGAGGGATTATGCCTGAGAAAGTCATTAATGCCGGAGATGAAGTCGATTCTTACTGTATGTCCTGTAAGCTGATACTGACTCACCGGGTGGTTGGGGTGGTCGAAGGAACACCTGATAAAGTTATTTGTAGTACGTGCGGTCGGAAGCACAAATATCGGCCGAATTTACCGAAATCAAGACAGCCAAAGACCGGAACAGCGAAGAAGACGACGAGAACCCGCAGAAGCAAAGACCCCGCATTGCTGTGGGAAGAAGCCATAACAGGTAAGGATCTTTCGCACCCGAAGCCGTATGCCATTTCGGGGGAATTCCGTGAGAACGACATTATCGATCACAAGAAATTTGGACAGGGACTCGTCATGCAATTGATGGGTGAGGGCAAGATGGAAGTGATTTTTAAGGAAGGCACAAAATTGCTCGTATGTGAGCGGTAGTATCCGGGGCTTGGCTCAACATCAAAAGGGGGACTCAGGCTTGTCCGGTCTGAGTCCCCCTTTATGTATTTTTACGTTCTTCGTTCCTCCGAGTCTATTATGGCACGAATACGGTCTTTCCGTACGCTGAGGACTCCATAACAATATGGTGGGCCTGAGCAGCTTCGGCCAGCGGCAGTTCTCTGCCAACGATTCTGATACGAACAGTCGAAACACCTTTTCCAACAGCTTCCACAACTCCGGCTGCATCAAAACCCGGCGTATACGGACATGCCGGGGAATAGCCCTGCTGCCTGAGACGGATATTAGGTATCGACCGGATCCACCCCAACGGCTTTTATCTGTATGACGACCTGTCCGGAATCGGGTTGAGGGTCTGCAAGGTCTTCAGGCCGCATGACCTCAGGCTTGCCCGGTTCATTCACTCGAATAGCTTTCTATCAGAATGTTCTCCTCCTTAAAAAGTATGTAAGAGGGTACAAGACGTTTTGGCAGCAAGCATTTCGTGCCCGCCCCCTCCTGTGCATGAGTTTCCCAAAGTCTTCACTTCAAAAGCGTGAAACTGCCCCTATGTCTTTGAATAGAGTTCAAGCATGAGTTTGTCAAGAAGAGGAGCAAGGGGAATCTGCTTCAGTAAGTTTTGTCAAAGCAGTCCCATGATTGAGGGCGTGTTTTGTGTGTGGTTTTCCTTGACAAACTTTAAAATCTACGCTCATAATTTTCATAGAAATACTTGGATTTTATACATTCACCCATCGTTCATGGAGAAAACAACATGCAGGTTAAAGATGTGGTATTACGTAACAGGAGCTATCGGCGATTTGATGAACACGTCCCAATCAGTACGGACACGCTTCGGGAGTTAGTCGATTTGGCACGACTCTCGCCTTCAGGCGCAAATCGACAGCCTCTAAAATATATCCTGTCAAACGAACCTGTGAGGAATGCTCGTATTTTCCCTGCCCTGCGCTGGGCCGGTTACCTCAAAGATTGGCCGGGTCCATCAGAAGGAGAGCGCCCATCCGCGTATATTATTATTCTTGAGGATACGGAGATCAGCAGTCATGTTCGTTGTGAGCAGGGCATCGCCGCGCAAAGTATTCTGTTGGGCGCGACTGAAAAAGGACTGGGGGGCTGTATATTCGGCTCAATTCAGCGAAGAATGCTGCGGGACGTGCTCCACATCGCGGAACGATATGAGATTCTATTAGTGATTGCCCTGGGGTTGCCGGTCGAGACGGTTGTCATCGATCCGCTTCCGGCTGATGGGAATACGAAATACTGGCGTGATGAACAGAGCGTCCATCATGTGCCCAAACGGTCGCTTGACGAGATTATCATTGCTTAGAACCCATATATAGTGCTACTATAAAGA
>Ga0256845_1002245_pt1 | contig 14245 bp, 14 predicted proteins | sample RiftiametaG_FD_189101 | JGI IMG/M metagenome (GOLD analysis project Ga0256845, IMG submission 189101) | Tube worm associated microbial communities from hydrothermal vent at the East Pacific Rise, Pacific Ocean - Riftia | ecosystem: Host-associated > Annelida > Integument > Unclassified ...
TAGTATTGACAACACCAAGAAAAATAACGCTAAATAATTGATTATTAATCGGTTAATTTAGGTAGTGAAATCTTGGATTCCCGAAAACCTAAATGGAGTGAGTATATGACGAATCAAAAATGGACCTATCTGAATATCAATAATTTTTAAATGATAATAATGGAATACTAACTGAGTTAATTAAAATTGAAGGAAAATGTTTTTATGTGAAATCTACACTAAATGTGAATGAAGAAATAGAAACAATTGACAGCAAAATATGTCTTCAGTAGATTCTAAAATAATAAAAAAACCTGTCAGGTTATAGAAACTTGACAGGTTTATATATTTAAGACTTCGGTTGTTAAACTTCCAACAAATCATTCGTTTTACGAACGCCATCGGCACTTTCTTTCATATGTGCTTTTTCGGCATCACTCAATTCAAGTTCTACTATTTTTTCGATACCGTTTCTGCCTAAAATTACTGGAGCACCAATACAGATATCTTTCAATCCGTATTCGCCGTCAAGCATTACAGAGCAAGGGAACATTTTCTTTTGGTCGCAAGCAATTGCTTGTACCAAACCAGAAACTGCTGCGCCTGGAGCGTACCAAGCTGAAGTTCCTAACAATTTAGTAAGTGTCGCTCCACCAACTTTGGTGTCTTCCATTACTTGATCCATTCTTTCTTCAGAAATAAATTTTGAAACAGGAACACTATTTCTAGTAGCCAAACGGGTTAACGGAACCATTCCGGTATCGCTGTGACCACCAATTACCATTCCGTCTACATCGCTAATAGGTGCGTCCAATGCTTCAGCCAAACGATACTTAAATCGTGCGCTATCTAATGCACCACCCATACCGATGATTTTACTTTTATCTAGTCCAGAAGTTTTATGAACCAAATAAGCCATAGTATCCATTGGGTTACTCACTACAATTATAATAGTGTTAGGGGAATGTTTTACAAGGTTTGAAGAAACATCTTTTACAATTCCGGCATTAATTCCGATTAATTCCTCACGCGTCATTCCTGGTTTACGCGGAATTCCACTCGTAATTACGCAAATATCGCTATCCGCAGTTTTTGAATAATCGCTTGTTACACCTGTAATTTTAGTGTCGAAACCGTTTAATGAAGCTGTTTGCATTAAGTCCATCGCCTTTCCTTCGGCAAAACCTTCTTTAATGTCTAATAAAACTACTTCGCTTGCAAAATTTTTGATGGCAATGTACTCAGCACAACTTGCGCCTACAGCACCTGCTCCTACAACTGTTACTTTCATAATAATATATTTATTGTTTGTTATTTATTGTTATTCCGAAGAAAATCGGACTGAATTTTCAATTTTTCAGAACCCTTCTGAAATGTTAAGCAAAAGTACTATTATCTACTTAAAATTATGATAATAAAGGGTTAAAACTAAAAAGCCCATTACTGATTGTTTCAGAAATGGGCTTTTCAAAATTATTTACATTTGGCTATGCATCAATATTTGCATAAACTGCATTCTTCTCAATAAATTCACGTCTTGGCGGTACTTCGTCGCCCATTAGCATTGAGAAAATTCTATCTGCTTCGGTTCCATTATCAATGGTTACTTGGCGTAAGGTTCTAAATTCAGGGTTCATTGTAGTGTCCCAAAGTTGTTCGGCGTTCATTTCCCCCAAACCTTTATAACGCTGGATTGAAGCGCTTCCACCAAATTGTTCGTTTAATATATCACGAGCTTTATCACTCCAAGCGTATTCTTTTTTAGCTCCTTTCTTTACCAAATAAAGTGGCGGCGTTGCTATATACACACAACCAGCCTCTACCAACTCGCGCATATAGCGGAAAAAGAATGTCAAAATCAACGTTGAAATGTGGCTACCATCCACATCCGCATCACACATAATTACTACTTTATGGTAGCGTAGTTTTGTAAGGTTTAATGCTTTACTATCTTCTTCTGTACCTATGGTTACACCTAAAGCAGTGTAAATATTTCTAATTTCTTCATTTTCAAAAACCTTGTGATGCATTGCTTTTTCAACGTTAAGAATTTTACCTCTTAAAGGAAGAATTGCCTGAAAATTACGGTCACGACCTTGTTTAGCCGTTCCACCTGCTGAATCTCCCTCTACAAGGAATACTTCACATTTTTCTGGATCTTGTTCAGAACAATCTGAAAGTTTCCCAGGCAAGCCACCACCACTCATTACGGTTTTACGTTGTACCATTTCACGAGCTTTTCGTGCTGCGTGGCGTGCTTGTGCTGCAAGTATAACTTTCTGCACAATGGTTTTTGCATCGTTTGGATGTTCTTCCAAATAGTTTTCGAGCATTTCAGAAACCGCCTGGCTTACTGCTGAAGTAACTTCACGGTTACCAAGTTTAGTTTTTGTTTGCCCTTCAAATTGAGGTTCCTGAACTTTCACAGAAATAATTGCTGTCAATCCTTCACGGAAATCATCTCCAGCAATCTCAAATTTTAACTTATCGAGCATTCCAGATGCATCAGCGTATTTCTTTAAAGTACGCGTTAGTCCTGCACGGAAACCCGCAAGGTGTGTTCCACCTTCGTGAGTGTTGATATTGTTTACGTAAGAATGTAAATTTTCACTAAATGAAGTATTATAAACCATTGCTACTTCAACAGGAATATCGTTCTTTTCGCCTTCCATTGAAATTACATCGGCAATGATTGGCTCACGGTTTCCATCCAAAAAGCGGATAAATTCTTTTAAACCTTCTTCACTATGGAATTTTTCGGTTTCAAACTCACCATTTTCATCTTTATTTCTTTTATCAGTAAAGTAAATGGTAATTCCTTTATTTAAATATGAAAGCTCGCGCATTCTACTTGCTAGCGTATCATAACTATATTCAAGAGTTTGTTGAAATATTTGTGGATCCGGTTTGAAAGTAACTATAGTTCCGCGAGTATCAGTTTCGCCAATAGGTTTTACAGGATACATTGCTTTACCACGTTCGTATTCTTGTTGCCAAACTTTACCATCGCGATGAACGGTAGCCGTTAAATGCTCAGAAAGCGCATTCACTACAGAAACCCCAACCCCGTGAAGACCACCAGAAACTTTATAAGAATCTTTATCGAACTTTCCACCTGCTCCAATTTTGGTCATTACAACCTGAAGCGCAGAAACACCTTCTTTTTTGTGAAGATCAACAGGTATTCCACGACCGTTATCTTCTACGGTTACAGAGTTGTCCTCATTTATCCATATTTTTATAGTGTCGCAATAGCCTCCCATTGCTTCATCAATAGAGTTATCTACAACTTCATAAACCAAATGGTGCAAACCACGTGGGCCTACATCGCCAATGTACATGGACGGGCGCATGCGCACGTGCTCCATTCCTTCTAACGCTTGAATTTGATCGGCGCCGTAGCTGCCTTTTTTCTGTTCTTCGCTCATATATTATTTTGAATGATTTTCAGTTTTTTTTCGTAACGAACAAATATAACGAAATCCCCAATAAAATTAAGGGCTTACGTAATTTCAGAAGTGTAAGTTATTAACAAATTACTGTGGGGAAATGTAACTTTGAAACAGTTTGGAATTATTTAAAATTCACTTCGCTTTTTACACACTATTTCAGTTGATTTCATCGTTTTAAGTAATATTCAAAATTAAATTTCAACCTATTTTGAAACCTTTTGCTAAAAACTTCGTCTAATAAAAATATTTCTCCTTTCGTTTAAACTATTTATTATGAAAAACACACTTCTTATTCTCCTTATAATTTCATTCGGATTTTCATTTCAAGATACCCAAGCACAAAGTTTCCCGAAGATGGACGCTTCACCAATGGATTTGGTAATGGCTCGCCCTGACAAAGATAGTAAGCCTTATGCGCGGGTTATATACAGCCGTCCTCAAAAGAAAGGGCGTGATATTTTTGGCGATTTGGTTCCTTATGGCAAAGTATGGCGTACTGGTGCTAATGAAGCTACTGAACTTGATATTTACACACCCTTAAAGCTTGGGAATACCACGCTTAAAGCAGGAAGCTACACGCTTTACACAATCCCCAATGAAGACAATTGGACCATAATCATTAGCAGCGACACTAATGTTTGGGGCGCATATAGTTATAAAAAGGATAAGGATATGGCACGGATTATTGTAGATACTAAAGATGCTGCTGCACCAATTGAAACGTTATCGATGATTTTCAAATCTGATACTAAAGGAACAACGTTAATGATTGGATGGGACGACCATTATGTTGAAATTCCATTTAAAAAAGCCTAGCAGCTTGTTATAACAGAATGTTAATATTCAAATATAAAGCACTAGATTTCAATAATATTACATTGGAATTTGATGCTTTTTTTATTTGGAATTTAATCTACGGAATATTTAAATATTTATGTGTTTGTAATGAAACCTTCCATTGTGGGTTTTGCATTACGTAATCTACAATTAACGGGCTCATTTTTTCGCGTTTGCTCCATTCTGGTTGTAAATATAGGATGCAATTTTCGTTTACTTTCGCTGCTTGTTCTTCCGCAAAACGGAAATCGTCATTGTTAAAAATAATTACTTTTAACTCGCTTGCTGCCTTGTAAACTTCAGCCGTTGGTAGTTTCATTTTCTTTGGGGAAAGACAAATCCAATCCCAAACACCAGTTAATTTGTATGCGCCTGAAGTTTCAATATGGGTTTGCATTCCTTGCTTTTTCAACATTTTAGTCAACGGACCCATATCCCAAGTAAGTGGCTCTCCACCTGTAATTACAATAGTTTTTGAAAATTTTGAAGCATTTTCAACAATTTTATCAATTTCTGTTGGCGGATGCAGTTCTGCATTCCAACTTTCTTTTACATCGCACCAATGACAACCTACATCGCAACCACCAACACGTATAAAATATGCTGCCGTGCCTTTATGGAATCCTTCACCCTGAATGGTGTAGAATTCTTCCATTAAGGGCAACATTAATCCTTTATTTACTAAATCTTGTACTTCCTTTTTCATCGCGGCAAAAGTACAATTATTGCTTTGAAAAATTCCAAATTCCAAATTCCAAATTCCAAATAAATTTCAAAAAAATGAAAATTGTTTTTTATTTGAGATTTGAGATTTGGTACTTAATTAGAATTTGGTACTTTATAATTATTACCTTTGACCAAAATTTAAAAAGATGGCAGACAAGCAGGCTTTTTTTAATTACATAAACGACGGTTACACCACAAAAGGTGATTATATAAACCTTGGTGCAGCAATGGTTGACGGCGAAACCGTTAAAGATGCCTACGTTAAAATACCTTTAAAAACCTTGAACCGTCACGGACTAATTGCTGGAGCAACTGGAACTGGTAAAACGAAAACACTACAGATAATTGCTGAAAATCTTTCCGAAAAAGGAATTCCCGTTCTTTTAATGGATATAAAAGGTGATTTAAGTGGGATTGCCCAGCCTGGCGCCAATCATCCGAAAATTGAAGAACGCCACGCTGCAATAGGTTTTCCGTATGAAGCTAGAAAATTTCCGACTGAAATTCTTACCCTTTCAGATCAAGAAGGTGTTCGTCTTCGTGCCACCGTTAGTGAGTTTGGACCTGTTTTGCTTTCTAGAATCCTCGATTTAAGCGATACGCAATCTGGCATTGTTTCAGTAATCTTTAAATATTGCGACGACAACAAAATGCCGTTACTAGATTTGAAAGATTTCAAAAAAATATTACAATATACTACCAATGAAGGGAAAGATGAATTTGCCGATGAATATGGTCGTATTTCTTCATCATCAACAGGTGCAATCCTTAGAAAAATTGTGGAATTAGAACAACAAGGCGCCGATTTATTTTTTGGTGAAAAATCTTTCGATCCACAAGATTTACTTCGCATTGATGAAAACGGAATGGGTTATATAAACATCATCCGTTTGACTGATATTCAAGATCGTCCCAAGCTTTTTTCAACTTTTATGCTTAGTCTTTTGGCTGAAATTTACGCTACTTTTCCAGAACAAGGTGATAGCGGCAGACCAGAATTAGTAATATTTATAGATGAAGCACATTTAATTTTTAATGAAGCAAGTAGCGCACTACTCAACCAAATAGAAAGTATTGTAAAATTGATTCGTTCTAAAGGAGTTGGGCTATATTTTGTAACTCAAAACCCAACCGATGTGCCAGATGCTGTTTTGAGCCAGTTAGGTTTAAAAATTCAGCATGCGCTTCGTGCTTTTACAGCAAAAGACAGAAAAGCAATCAAGTTGACGGCAGAAAATTATCCGCTTTCTGATTATTACAAAACCGACGAAGTTTTAACAGCTTTAGGAATTGGAGAAGCTTTGGTAAGCGCTTTGAACGAAAAAGGAATTCCAACGCCATTAGCAAGAACAATGCTCCGCGCACCCATGAGCCGAATGGATATTTTAACTGATGGCGAATTGAAGGATTTATTGAAAACTTCAAAATTAATACCTAAATATAATGAGGTAACAGATAGTGAAAGCGCTTACGAAATGTTGATCGAAAAAATTGAAACAGCCAACAAAGAAGAAGCTAAAGAAAAGGCAGAAAAAGAAAAAGAAGCTGCAAGAAAAACAACTTCTAGCCGAAGCTCATCAAGCCGCAGAAGCACTTCGAATCCTTGGATAAAAACTCTTTCCAGCCCTACAGTAATTCGTAGTGTTTTGGGAATTCTCAGCAAGATGATGAAGTAATTCAGTAGTCAGTAGTCAAAAAACTTTTAAACATTTTAAACTCATTTAATGAAAAAGACACTTTTAATAATAGGAATAGTTTCACTTGCTTTTGTACAGTGTGGAAAGGATAGCGATCCATTTTTGATTAAAAACGGTTCCATAGGAAATCTAACAAGTGATATGAAAATGAAACAAGTTGATTCTATTTTTGCGAATGATTCCATCGTTAAAATAAATTCATCTCCCAATGCTTTAGAAACACAGGGAGAGGTTGAAATTTATGAAAAAGGCGGAAAACAATTATTATTACTTTCACCAGATGATGAAAACGATTCAAATTCAAACATAACAAATATTCAGGTTTTTGATTCACGTTACAAAACCGAAAAAGGACTTAATTCCGCCAGTACCTTTAAGGATGTTAAAGCTAATTATACCATCGATAATATTCAAACTACAATAAGTGCGGTTGTTGTTTTCTTAAAAGACAGCAATGTTTATTTAACAATTGACAAGAAAAATTTATCAGAAAACTTACGCTACAACCCAGATGCTAAAGTGGAAACTAGCGACATTCCAGACACTGCGCCATTTAAATATTTTATGATTGGCTGGGATCCTATTGAAAAACAAGTTGAGGAAACTTCTGAAAAATAAAAAAATCAATGAACAATTTAAGACCATTCCATCTCGCCATTCCGGTAGATAACCTAGAAAGTTGTCGAAAATTCTACAAGGATGTCTTAGAACTTCCTGAAGGTAGGAGTAGTGACCATTGGGTAGATTTTAATTTTTTTGGACATCAACTTGTTATTCATCTTAAAGAAAATTCTTCAGAAGAAGTAAGCTCAAACCCTGTTGACGGTAAGGATGTACCTATTCCGCATTTTGGCGTCGTTTTGGACATGGAAACATTTAAGGTTTTTTCTGAAAAACTTATTCAAAAAAATATTACCTTCATAATTGCGCCCTATATTCGTTTTGAAGGCGAGGTTGGCGAACAGGCTACTATGTTTTTCAAAGATCCCGCAGGCAATGCACTAGAATTTAAAGCTTTTAACGATTTAACTCAATTGTTCGCAAAATGATTAAAGAAATTCCTCCACAGATAATAAGGCAAATATTTGCAATTCTGCTCATTTTATTAATGGGAAGCCTCATTTTTCGTGAATTACTGCCTTATTTAACAGGAGTTTTGGGCGCTGTAACCATGTACGTTTTAATGCGAAAATGGATGGCTAAATTGGTAAATAAGAAAAAATGGAACCCTTCTTTAGCCGCTACTTTTTTAATGTTTCTATCCGTTATAGGCATACTTCTACCTATTGCTGGAATTATTTTAATGCTTACCAATAAAATTGGCTATGCAGTTCAAAATTCTGAACAAGTTGTAAATGCAGTAAAAGAACAATTAGGAAATATGGAAGACCGTATAGGTTACGATCTTTCATCACAAATAGATACTTCGGCGATTACAGGGTGGCTTTCTGAAAACCTTCAAGGGTTAGTTGGCGGTACTTTTAACGCGTTTATTGCCATTGGGTTAATGTATTTCATGCTCTATTATATGCTTACAAATCGTAAGGACTTGAGGCATTCCCTAAAAGATTACATTCCTATGAATCGTGAAAATTTAAAGGAAATTAGTTCTGAAGCTCAAGCAATGGTTCGCTCTAACGCATTAGGCATTCCTCTAGTAGCAGTCGCCCAAGGAGTTGTAGCGCTTATAGGTTTCCTTATTTTTGGAATTGAAGATCCCTTCTTTTGGTTTGTAATTGTCACTATTGGTAGCATGATTCCATTCGTAGGTACTTTAATTGGTATTTTGCCAGTTTTTATACTTACCCTCTCAACAGGAAATGATTTTCAAGCTTGGGGAATACTAATTTATGGATTCGTAGTTGTGGGATCTACAGATAATATTATTCGGCTTTATGTGCTTAAAAAACTGGATAACGTTCATCCATTAGTAACACTGATTGGTGTTATAGTTGGAGTTCCTCTTTTCGGGTTTATAGGCTTAATTTTCGGTCCTTTACTAATCAGCCTTTTTATGATTATTGTAAAAATATACCGACAGGAATATGGTAAAGAAAAAGCGGCAACAAAAAAAGAAACGATCTAAGGCTACTGCAAACTTTTTTTATTTTATCTCTTTTTACGTTATAAGAATTTATAACAAAATTTTAAAACTTTCTCTTTTATCAAAAGCGTACCTTTAAAATAAAAAACTATGTCGTTCAAAGGAATATTATCAAAAATGCACTTCAATCCTGGTAATCGCGATTCGGACACTACCGAAGAATATATGGAAGATGAAGTAACAAAAATAAAAGATAAAGATGTTGAGGTTTTATTAGAAAACGAAGAAGCTATAAATGAAAAGTTCAGTGGTGCAAATTCATTGTCCAAATACGCCGAGCTCGGAAAAATAATGGTAGGAATGGTTAAAGACGTGAAAAACGGAATTTATCCTAAAGTTCCTTGGTTTACTATTGCAACGATTGTTCTGGCTCTCCTTTATGTATTAAACCCGTTTGATGTAATTCCAGATTTTATTCCAGGAATAGGGCTTATAGATGATCTTTCAGTATTAGCAATTGGAACAGGTTGGATTGAAAGCGATCTTCATAAATATCTTGATTGGAAAATAAAAGAAGGCAAAGGTCTTTAAAATTGACTTCTCTGCTCTCGAGCCAATAATGTATTTTTAAGAAGCATGGCGATTGTCATTGGCCCCACTCCACCAGGAACTGGCGTAATGTATGATGCTTTTTTGCTGACGTTTGCAAAATCTACATCTCCAGTAATAACATATCCTTTTGGATGGCTAGGATCTTCTACTCTAGTTATTCCTACATCTAGAACTACTACATCATCTTTAACCATTTCAGCTTTTAAGAAATTTGGAACACCCAATGCTGAAATAATAATATCTGCCTGCGTGGTTATTTGTGCAATGTTTTTGGTATTGCTATGGGTTAAAGTGACTGTACTATTTCCTGGCCAACCTTTTCGGCTCATTAAAATACTCATTGGGCGACCAACAATATGACTTCTACCTATAACTACTGTATGTTTTCCTTTTGTATCAACATCATATCGCTGAAGTAATTCAAGAATCCCGAAAGGTGTTGCAGGAATAAACGTGCTCATATCCAAAGCCATTTTTCCGAAGTTTTCAGGATGAAAACCATCTACATCTTTTGAAGGATCTACGGTCAACAGTACTTTTTGGGTATCAATTTGAGGAGGTAACGGAAGCTGAACTATAAAGCCATCTATATTATCGTCTTCATTCAGCTCTTTAATTTTTTTCAGTAATTCAAGTTCGCTAGTAGTATCTGGCATTTTTACCAAAGTAGATTCAAAACCTACGCGTTCGCAAGCTCTAACTTTACTTCCAACATACGTTAAACTTGCACCGTCATTACCAACAATAATTGCGGCGAGATGCGGCACTTTTTCGCCATTAGCCTTCATCTTATCGACTTCGGCTGCGATTTCATTTTTTATATCGTTTGAAACTTTCTTTCCATCTAAAATGGTCATACTTTCAATTATTTAGAATATTAAAATCTCTCGACTGCGTTTGAGGTGACATCAAGTATCTATTTCATTTTACCCATTGCTTGCATCATCTTCCTTCCGCCACCACCTTGCATCATTTTCATCATTTTACTCATTTGGTCGAACTGCTTTAGCAATTGATTTACTTGCTGAACGCTTGTTCCACTTCCAGAAGCAATTCGTTTTTTGCGACTTCCGTTTATAACGGCTGGTTGGGTTCTTTCTGTTGGCGTCATTGAGTGGATTATTGCTTCAATCCCTTTAAAGGCATCATCATCAATATCAACATCTTTCAGGGCTTTTCCTGCTCCAGGAATCATTCCTACCAAATCTTTCATGCTTCCCATTTTCTTAACCTGTTGTATCTGGCTAAGGAAATCGTCAAAACCAAATTGGTTCTTAGCAATTTTCTTCTGAATTTTTCTAGCTTCCTCTTCATCAAATTGTTCCTGTGCTCTTTCAACAAGCGAAACAACATCTCCCATCCCCAAAATACGGTCGACCATACGAGCCGGGTGAAATACGTCAATGGCATTCATTTTTTCGCCTGTACCGATAAATTTTATGGGTTTATCAACTACACTTTTAATTGAAATTGCAGCTCCACCACGAGTATCACCATCTAGCTTAGTAAGTACTACACCATCAAAATTAAGTCTTTCGTTGAAAGTTTTTGCAGTATTTACAGCATCTTGCCCCGTCATTGCATCAACAACAAACAAAGTTTCTTGCGGGTTGATGGCTTTATGAACGTTTGCAATTTCAGTCATCATTGCTTCATCTATCGCAAGACGACCTGCAGTATCCACAATTACAACATTAAATCCATTTTGTTTGGCGTGTGCAATTGCGTTTTGAGCTATTGAAACTGGATTTTTATTTTCGGGTTCGCTGTAAACTTCAACCCCTATTTGATCTCCAACTACGTGCAATTGGTTAATTGCCGCCGGACGATAGATATCACAAGCAACCAAAAGTGGTTTTTTTGTCTTTTTTGTTTTTAAGTAGTTTGCAAGTTTTCCAGAAAAAGTAGTTTTACCACTACCCTGCAAGCCAGACATTAAAATTACCGTTGGTGTTCCACTTAAATTGATACCAGCAGTTTTGCCACCCATCAACTCGGTAAGTTCATCTTTTACCAATTTTACCATTAATTGGCCTGGTTGTAACGTAGTTAATACGTTTTGACCTAGTGCTTTTTCTTTTACGGTGTTTGTAAATTCTTTTGCAGTTTTAAAGTTAACATCGGCATCCAAAAGGGCGCGACGCACTTCTTTTAAAGTTTCGGCTACATTTACTTCAGTAATGCTACCGTGACCTTTTAGTACGTGTAGTGCTTTATCTAGCTTATCGCTTAAATTATCGAACATATTCTTGCTTTCTTAAATAGGATTGCAAAGATAAAAAAAGTTGTCAGTTTGCAGTTGCAGTAAGCGGTGTTTATTATATCTTGGTTAGCGCCCTTATATTATTAAGTTTTTCACTATTTAGTATAAAATTGTTTATTTTTAACATTATGAAGTTTTTACTCTTTCCTCTTTTTGTGCTATTTTCTGTTGCCACAAGCGCACAAATACTTAATGCTGAGTCTTTGCGAAAAGTAACGGACACCTCTGGCTTTTCAGGTTCTGCAAGTCTCAATTTCTCCTTAAAAAGAGATGTGAATGAATATTACAGTTTTAATACTAGAATTCATCTACAATACAAAATGGAAAACCATCTAATATTGCTGAAAAACGATATTGAATTTAAAAGTATTTCGGGCAATAAATTTGAAAATGCAGGAATAACACATCTTCGGTACAACTACAAATTCCATCCTCGCATTGCTTGGGAAGTATTCGGGCAAGCACAATACAACAAAGTTTCAAAAATTGAATTTAGAGGTCTAGCTGGAATGGGACCACGGTTTAAATTGTCCACTTCAGAAAATTATAAATTCTATTTGGGTATGCATATTATGTATGAACAAGAAGAATTAAGTGACGGTTTTACACCTATAGCAAGAGATTTTAGAGGAACATCCTATTTATCTTTCAGTTTTGTATCCAACAGAAACATTAACTATTATTAGCACTACCTATTACCAACCAAAAATTAAAGATTTTGGCGATTATCGACTTTCCAATCAAAGTTCGTTACTGATTGATCTTTTTAAAAACTTCGCCTTTAAAACAACTTATACCTTTATTTACGACGAAACTCCAGCTATCGGTATTCCAAATTCACAATACAACCTTGAAAGTGGCTTTGTTTATTCTTTTGATTAAAAGATTAAAAACTTTAGTAAGCAATTAATATTTTAGTAGACTACTTCCATATATTTACCCTCATTAAAACCAAAAGCTTATTTTTTTCGTAACTATATAAAACCTCTACAATGGCTTCACACAACTACTACAATCCTGCTGATTTACGCAAATTTGGAAACATTACCGAATGGAGCAAAGAACTGGGCGACAAATTTTTTGATTACTACGGAAAAGTTTTTGAGGAAGGCGCACTTACTGCTCGTGAAAAAACATTGATAGCCTTGGCAGTAGCGCACACCGAACAATGCCCTTATTGCATAGATGCCTACACAAAAGACAGCTTGCAAAAAGGTGTTACAAAAGAAGAAATGATGGAAGCCATACACGTTGGCGCAGCAATAAAAAGCGGCGCAACCCTTGTACACGGTGTAATGATGATGAATAAGGTAAACAAACTAGAAATGTAGGCACGCGATTAATCGCGTGCCTACGATGATTTATTAGAATTCAATCTGAGAAAAAATTCCATGCTGAAAGAGAAAAAGAAAAAACAACAATCCCTTCACAAACGCGATAGCGAATTAGCATTTGGCAATAAACAACTTGAAAAACTTTCAAACGGTATTTTCGCTAGTAGCGAACTTCCTACTTTTTCCGAAAAGATAAAAGAGACTAGTCAATTTCCGCTTCGCCCTAACAAACTGGAAATATTACAAATTAACGTGGGTTATATGTGCAACCAAGTTTGCGAGCATTGCCACGTAGATGCAGGTCCAGACCGAAAGGAAATAATGACGCGCGAAACAATGATGCAGTGTTTGGAAGTTATTAAAAATACAGGTGCACATACGTTGGATTTAACTGGAGGAGCACCCGAGATGAACCCAGATTTCCGTTGGTTTGTAGATGAAGCTAGCAAAGCTGGAATCAAAGATTTTATCGTTCGGAGTAACCTTACAATCATTCGCACAAACAAAAAATATTACGATTTACCTGATTTTTTTAAAAGCCATAATGTACACGTTGTAAGCAGTATGCCACACTGGACACGTGGAAAAACTGATAAACAAAGAGGCGAAGGAGTTTTTGACCTTTCCATAAAAGCGTTGCAAGAACTCAATGCAGTTGGTTACGGAATGCCAGGCAGCGATTTACGATTGGATTTAGTTTACAACCCAAGCGGCGCTTATTTACCAGGCGATCAGGCTAGTATGGAGAAAGATTTCAAAAAGGCTTTAATGGAAGATTTTGGAATACACTTTCATAATCTTTTCGCTATTACAAACCTTCCAGTTTCACGATTTTTAGATTATTTAATTGCTTCCGAAAACTATGAGGACTATATGTATTCATTAGTAGAAGCATACAATCCCGCCGCAGTTAAAAACGTGATGTGCCGAAATACAATCTCAATAAGCTGGGACGGATATTTATACGATTGCGATTTTAACCAAATGTTGGAATTAAAAGTTGCGAGTAAAATCCAACATATTTCAGAATACAATGAGGATATTCTTAACGACAGAAAAATAATAATTTCGCAACATTGCTACGGCTGTACTGCTGGTGCCGGCAGTAGCTGTCAAGGTACAGTTGCTGAATAAAGATTTAGAGGAAACATCTAAAATCTTAATAGTGAACCTTGATTAATAAAAACATATGCTTATCCTTTTGTTTCCCCATTAGTTTTTTCGTATTTTAAATTATGAAATTAATAGAATTCACAAAGCACTTTCCTGATGAGCAAAGCTGTAGAGAAGCATTTAGATCA
>Ga0256845_1002246_pt1 | contig 14236 bp, 11 predicted proteins | sample RiftiametaG_FD_189101 | JGI IMG/M metagenome (GOLD analysis project Ga0256845, IMG submission 189101) | Tube worm associated microbial communities from hydrothermal vent at the East Pacific Rise, Pacific Ocean - Riftia | ecosystem: Host-associated > Annelida > Integument > Unclassified ...
ATAATTCTTTAGAACTGTTCAGCGAACTTGCGGCGTGTCATTCGTGTGGAATTTCTCTGCCGCCGATTTCTACTCAGCTTTTTTCTTTTAACAATCCTCTGGGGGCTTGTCCTGAATGTGGTGGCCTGGGTGTAAAGCAGTTTTTTGATCATTCACTGGTAGTGCCTGACGATAAAAAATCACTAAACGATGGGGCAATTGCACCCTGGGGATATCGCCGTGAAGAGTCATATACCGGTCATATGCTTGAGTCGGTGGCGAAGCATTATAAGGTTTCTCTTGGAACTTCCTTTGGAGACTTACCCAAAAATGTTCGTAAAGTTTTTATATATGGGTCTGGTGAAGAAGAGATCCAGTTTCATTACAGAAAGGGGCGGCGTGTAATGTCGTCTGTGAAGGCTTTTGAAGGTGTCATTCCACAGCTGGACAGGCGTTATCATGAGACGCAGTCATCCATGATTCGAGAAGAGTTAAGCAAATACATGAATGAGCAGCAATGTCCCCTCTGCTCAGGGGCTAGGCTTAAACAGGAAGCACTAGCTGTACGTGTAGGGAAGTGGTCTATTTATGATCTCACATGTCTATCAATCCAGAAAATATTACACGCTTTGCCTCTTATACCTTTATCACCTCGTGAAAGACAAATTGGAGAACCAATTCTCAAAGAAGTTGTCGACAGGTTGTCATTTCTAGATGATGTTGGCCTGGGGTATCTTTCACTTGAACGTAGAGCGGGCACCTTGTCGGGTGGAGAAGCTCAGCGCATCCGCCTAGCTTCACAGATCGGCTCAAGACTCGCAGGAGTACTGTATATTTTAGATGAACCAAGCATCGGTCTCCATCAACGTGATAATCAGAAACTGATCAATACACTGTTGGAACTAAGGGATCTTGGGAATAGTGTTATTGTTGTTGAACACGATACTGATACGATCCTGGCTGCTGATCATGTACTTGATATAGGCCCAGGCGCAGGTATCCATGGTGGACAAATTGTCTACAACGGTGAGGTAAAACATTTACTTGATAACAATGAGTCTATTACCGGGGCATACCTGTCAGGAAGATTATCAATTGAAACACCAGGATCCAGGAGAAAGGTAAGGAGGGGAAAGAATAATGTCCTGAAATTGAAACATTGTTCAATTAATAATTTAAAAAATATTTCGGTGTTATTTCCTCTTGGTGTTATGACCTGTATCACTGGTGTTTCCGGGTCAGGGAAAAGTTCACTTGTGATGGAAACATTGTTCAAACTTGCAAAAGCAGGGCTTAACAAACGACTGTCGAGTATTCGTGAAGGTAAAACCGAGTTATCAGGACTGGATCTAATCGATAAGATAATTGACATTGATCAAAGCCCGATTGGAAGGACACCTCGATCAAACCCTGCTACATATACAGGCCTTTTCACACCCATAAGAGATCTTTTTGCTCGCTTACCTGAATCGCGGGCCCGGGGGTACAAACCCGGACGTTTCAGTTTTAATATTAAAGGTGGTCGATGTGAGGCGTGTGAAGGTGAAGGGGTAAATAAGATTGCCATGCATTTTCTACCAGATATTTATGTGGAATGTGAAACATGTAAGGGTAGAAGGTATAACTCTGAAACTTTGGAGATTAAATATAGGGATAAAAATATCCATGAAATCCTATCGATGACAGTTGAAGAGGCACTTGAATTCTTTAAAAATATACCACCTGCAAAAAACAGGTTACAGACACTTTTTGATGTTGGGTTATCGTATATTTCACTTGGTCAATCTTCTGTAACACTTTCTGGGGGAGAGGCACAGCGGGTAAAACTTGCCAAGGAGCTTTCCGCTCGCTCAAGTGGAAAAACATTGTATATCCTGGATGAGCCAACCACTGGTTTACATCCTGCAGATATTCAACATCTTCTAAACGTTCTTGACAGGTTGATTGAGCAGGGGAACAGCGTAATAGTGATTGAACATAACCTCGATGTTATTAAAACCGCAGATTGGATTGTCGACGTCGGACCTGAAGGCGGTGACGAAGGTGGGCAGATCATTGCTGCTACCACCCCTGAAAAGCTGTTGGCAGAAGAAAAATCCTATACCGGGCAATTTTTAAAAGAAGCAATGAATAGCTAATAATTGCTGTAGTAGTTATAAAGAAACTTCTATGCTTGCTACATTTTCAGTTGTGCGTTTTAATGAGCACGCTGCAATTAATATCTTTGATATGCTGCTAACATATTGCTTTGTATTTTGAATGAAATTATAAACACTAGCAACAATAAACTGAGGTAAACAATGGAAGAAAAAACTGGAACGGAAACTAATGAACAGCCCCAATTTCGCATGCAGAAAATGTATGTTAAGGATCTCTCTTTTGAAAATCCGAATTCTCCCCAAGTATTTGTAATTCCGAATAATGCAGATCCGTCCGTAGATGTTAATCTGAAACTCAATAACAAAAATATCGATGGTGACCACTGGGAAGTTTCTTTACAGATAACGGCTAAGGTCTCAACGAAAGAAGATAAAAAGGTAATGTTTATTCTGGAGATTGAGCATGCAGGGATATTCTTGTTAAAAAATATTCCACAAGAACACATGCCGATGCTGCTCGGAGTTGATTGTCCCACACTTCTTTTTCCGTTTACCAGACAGATAGTCAGCCAGGTGTCACTCGATGGTGGATTTGTTCCCTTCTTAATGGAACCTGTAAACTTTATGGCATTGTTTCAGAACGCCCAAAAGAAGAAAGGTGAAAAAACAAATTAAGTAAAGGACTGTTAAGCATAAAAAAAGGGGCCATACACAATGAGTGTATGGCCCTTTTTTTTGCTTGATTGTAGAAGTTTTTTACAACCCGTATGTAACGAAATGATCAACTAGAGTAGTTACACCTTTGTCTATAGCCTTGTTAAAGAGTGTATCATATTGTTTGTCAGCAAACATTGTCTCGGGCGAGACAAGAACTCTTACCCTGTTGGTCCAGATTACGTTACCGGTGGCAGCTTCCTGCACCCAAACGCGCATTTGAACAACTGCCTGATCAACCTGTCCACTTCTATGGGACACACTTCCCAGACCGTAACCTACAGACCCCCAAAGCACAGTATTTGCTGTTTGACCGGATCTGCCAAGAATAGTTTCACCCTTGGAAAAAGGCCAAGTTCCCTGTGTGTAACCGAGACGGCCAGCAATCAACATTGCGGTGAGTGATTCATTTTGTTCATCGTATTCATCAGAACTTGCAAATCCATGGAGAATTCTGTTGGAACCACCGACTACGAAAGGAAGAAGTCCTTTCTTCCAGGGTGCCCAAGATGCTTCCTGTCTTGTTTTGAACTCAAGAATCCTTCCTCTGATAATATAATCAGCATTGAAATGACGACCAATTTTTGCAACCTTTTTGGTTGTAAGACCATGAGTACCTGGAGTGTTGCCGCCTTTGTGTGCGGCTTCCTCTTCAACTTGCGCCTTATACCTGCTAATCTCACTTTTCATGCTGGCAGACCAATCACTTTTTAGCTCAATGGCAAGAGAACCAGTATCTGCAGCTTCATATGAGGAAAGTCGGATTACGTTTTCCTTGACGAGATAGTCAAAGACATCTTCCTGAATTGGCAGACCAAAACCTTGGTTAGTCAAACGATCAGTCAAAGATTCTGTAATAACCATATTTCGTCTTTGTGCTGATTGAAGATCTCCTTGGGAGTAGTCAGCAAATGGCATAATAAGTATGCTTTTACCACTACCGGGTGCATTGTACGCTGAACCTTCAGTGACATTGAGCGTTTCTACAACGGTCTGACCGCAACCGGTTAATGCTAATGCTAAAATTCCGATGATAAGATATTTCAGCCTATCCATGTTGATCTCCCTACTGAAATTTAAAAATAACTCTTCTAATATGAGCACCATGAAATATCTCTCTATTTAGAAAAAATCTGAGATTTGTCAAAGGTGCTTGATCCTGGTTGTCAGGATTAAATTATACGAGGTCTCAAGAGAATGATAAGTTCACGCTTTCTGTGAATTTTTTCTTCCCATCCAAAAAGATATCTGAGAAGTGGGATATCACCTAGCACTGGCGCAAATTCACCTTTAGTTTCATTAACATCACTGATCAATCCACCAATAACCAGCATTTCTCCATCACCAACTTTTACAGTGGTGCTCATTTCACGAACATTAACAACGGGAAGACCAACAGTGCCTCCATCAGCACCAACATCCCGGTATTCTATAGGTTCTTGGAGCTCGGAGGTGATTGGGACGAGATTCATTATAATCTCGTCTTTTCCTAAAATTGTAGCAGTTAATGCCATTCCGACACCAGAAAGGATACGTTCCGTATTGACGGTATATGTGACAACCCCAGAATCGGAATCCAAATCTGATTCGATGGAATCGATATATGTGACATTCCTGCCAACTGAAATAAGAGCTGGCTGACCATTCATTACACTAATCTTAGGATTAGAAAGAATTTTGGTATCGCCCTGTTCGTTTAGAGCATTAAGGAAGAGGTTAAAATTAGCAGGTAGCATCGAGATTTTCGAGACAAATTGGCCTGGATTAATCGTTTTGGTGTAAGAACTGCCATCTGCACTATATGTTTTATCACCAACAACATTATCATTACTGTAAGTGAACGGGTAAATCTGTCCACCAGCGCCAAACTCGGCTAGTCCTTTTAGAGAAAAGTTTTTTAATACACTGCTCCAGTTGATACCAATACTTGATTGATCGTTGAGTTGGACTTCAATAATTTTTGCCTCGATCGAAATCTGCTGATAGAGCGATTTCTTCATATTCTCGATATAAAGACCGATTTTTTCGAGAACTGGCCTAGGGGCTGTTACGGTTATGATTCCAACAGGCTTATCTACGAGATAGAAACCCTCGCTTCCGCCGGCGGCACTTGGTGCCTGCCCGCCAGTAAGAACTTGTTCTGAGGAGGCAATATCGCCGCCGTTTGCATCAATTTCAGAGTTCAACATTTTTTCTGAAGGAGTGGGATTTGCACTTTTCCGCCTAACGTTCCAAACTTGGAAAATTTTATCGAGATTAGTTTCTATATTTTTCCAGACGTCAAACTCGTTGTCTTTACTCTTAAGAGCAATAGTTCCATCAATATTACTGGAAGCATCGTTAGACCCTAAAATATTACCACCTGTACCTGTTGAATAGGTCTGGTTAGTAAAAGGCATTGCGATTTGGAATTGACGTGTTTCTTTATATTTAACAACTATGGTATTGCCTTTCATTTCATGAAAGTAGTCTACCTGCCGTAGCATATTGTCGATAGCTTCAAAAAAATCGTCATTTGAACTGATATCAACATCAACCAAAACTTTTTGATCAACATCACTTGCCCAGGAAACATTCATTCCTTTAAGTGCAGCAAGACGTTTAATGATGTCCCACAGTGGTTGTGGGCCCTTTGTTGAAGTAATTCGAGCACCGACCTTCAGTTTGCTTTCTTCAGCAATCGTAATATCCTCTTGAGCTTGTTGATCAACAAGATAACTGGCAGTTTGATACCGCACTGGTAATGTTGCAGGCTGTGTAGGCTGTGAAGGTTGATTCTGAGTTTGTTGTTGAGGAAGAGCTGGTTGCTTTGCCTGCTGTTGTTTTTCGCCGACGCAAGACGTTAGCAAAAAAGCTAGTAGCAAGAGGCTACTAATAAGGAAAAAACTTTTTATAGACTTCATAAAGACCTCTTGGACTAAAAATAATTAAATATGACTAAATAATAATTTAGTACTTTACTCATTAAAATCTGTAAAAAAAGACGAGAAAATGAGTAAAGTATAATGAAATTATATGGTTATTTATAACACCAAAGTACTTAATTACCGTTTATCGGTGTGAAGATTTTACATTAAATCCTTAGCTGCGATACGACCAGAAATAAATTTTTTCAGGTCGGGCCGCATTTGGTAACCAGAAGTAAGTATTGCTTTGTATTGCTTAGTTGCTTCTTTGGTCAAGCCAAGTTTATCAAAAATTCTTGCCTTTGCAATCATAGTATCAATATTTTCTCCGTAATATTGATCATACTTACTTAACAATTTAAGAGCTGCATCATTTTGACCGTTATTTTCACTGAATGCAGCAAAACTAACGAGAGCTTCTTTCATTGGAGGTGTGTCGCTGATGCTTTGCGCAAAATATTCCGAAGCCTCGGAAGTACGCTGCATGTTTGCTGACCCAATTGCGGCGTAGAGAGCAGCATGGGCATTCTTAGGATTTTCTTCCAGACTTGCTTTTGCATAAAAAACGGCTTTAGCATTCATTCGAAGGTTTACCAGATAGAGGGCAGCAAGTCTGTTTGAAATTTTTGAATTTTGAGGCCATTGTTCAAGAGCCTTTGTATACATTAAAGCAGCATCTTCGAACTCTTCATTGGCTTCAAATTTTTGTGCTTTCAGCATAAACTCTTTCGCCAACATTATTTCCTTTGATTGAGCGGATGTTTGCTCGATCACAAGGGCTTCCTGCTGAATGACATCAATATCCGCTTCAAAGGCCAAATTATCTTCAGATCGTGTCGGCCAAACGAATTCTTTTTTCGATGGATAGATGACAATAGTGTTAAAACGTTCTTCTTTTTTAAGATCCATAAGGTTAAGGATTATATCAAGGGCAAAATCCCAAGGAACGTCTGTGAGTGCAAGAGTTAAAGATCCGGAAACTTCCTCATCAACGATAACATTAAGGTCAGTTATCTGCCTGAAAAGACGAAATACGTTGTGAATATCGATTTTGTAAAAGTCAACACTTATCCGCTGTTTTTTATATCCAGAGAATGAAAAATCATTTTCTAGATTTTGCACAGTCTCTTTTACAGAAGCAGAAGTTTCAAGCTCTGATGGATCCTGGCTGAGTAATTCCTCTGACGAATCAATGAGTGCATCAAGGGTTTTATCAGTGTCGGAAGTGTTTTTGTTTCCTGGTTGAACAGAGGATCCAGTTTTACTTTCATCAATAACAATGCGTAAGCCTTGTTCGGAAGGAGCAACTGAATAAGAAAACAAATCCTTCTGGGCAGAGTCAAACACTATACGAGCACCACGTCCTCTTGGTGCTACTCTGACTCTATCAACCGAAGTGCCAATATGTTTTTCGCGAATTAATTCGTTAATTGCAACATCAGTTATATCTATGTACATACGTGGTGGTTTATTCGCATCTCCGCCAATCGTATCCACAGTATAATTTTTTATTGGTGTATTAGAAGTGATAGTGATAGTTGTAGAATTAGGTGTGCTGGATACCAGAAAATCTGTCAAAGAGAGTTTGGTTGAAGAAGGAGCAGTAAGTTTTTTACCGGCTTTAGCGGGGAAAAACTTAAGATCGAGGTTAAAGCCATTATTTTCGACCGAATAGTCATGACTGTCAGCCAAAACAAACTCAAAACGAATTACTGGTGGAGTGTGATTAGGCAATTCACCAATTTTTAAATGTGCAAAGTCGTTTATTGGAACTTGTGAAGGGCTTGGTTTCTTGTTTTTAGAAAATTTTGCGCCCGCAATGTCCAGTATAACTCTGAACGGGGAAAAACGTTCGGATACTGTGTAAACAGGTGAAGAATTTCCCTCAATATTATACGTCAAATTCTTATCAATCACTGAGGCTTTTGTGTCCATAATTTCGTAAGAAACATTGGAGCTTGCCTTAGCAATGGACAAATTAAATGCTAATAAAACACAAAAGGTGAGGCAAACAGCCGGTTGATATTTGTCTAGCCACTTAAGCATTTTTTATTCATCTCCCTCTTTCTTAAGTATCATCACAACTTGAGTGACGATTTTCTTTCCTGCTCGAGTTTCAGCAGTCTCTTCGATAACTACGGTATTTGGCGAAATATTTTTTACAACACCGCGCCTGCCAATTTTTGTGCCTTCAGTTAAAATATACCCTTTGCCGGTAAAATCCTCTACCATTGCGATGTCTTCAGCGCCCATCTGCATTAATGCAACGAGATTTAGTTGACCAGGTTCGAAAAGTTGCATGCCGGTCAATTGTTTATTTGGTTCTATAATCTCGTTCATATCAACACTGGCAGTGGCCGCTTTTTCTGTAATAAAAGGTACGAATGGATCTGGCCTGTTCTCGAGTTGATATTCAAATGCATCTGTTTTGACCTCAATGGTCAGCGCAGGGGGCAATGACGATTCAGCTTTAGTTGCTGTCGCATTTGATCCCACAGGGATTGCGACATATGCCAAAGCAAGAAGAAAAAACACTTTATTTTTGATCATCTGCTTCAGTGAGAGTATGGTTATAATACGGCTCATGATGGTCACTGTTGAGGTTGTTTGGGGAGCTCTACATTGGTAAAACGGTAGGTGACTAGCCTACAGTCTGAGTTGAGCAACATTTCGCCGCCTTCCTGTTTGGGGGAACTCATCACCACATTTGCAACGGTTACGATACGTTCCAATTTACTAACTTGGTCGAAAAAAAATCCCATGTTGTGGTATGGCCCCCGGACGTTAATTGTAACCGGAATCTCAGCGTAGAAATCTTTTGGATTGTCAGCCTGAGGCGTAAAAGTAAGGAAGTCCAGTCCCGCATTACGACCGAGAGCTGAAATGTCCTTAAGAAGTTTAGGGATTTCTTTTTCTTTTGGGAGAAGTGCAGAAGTTTTGAAGAATAATTCTTCAGCTTGAGCAAGCTCCTCTTCAAGTTTTGCAAGGTTTGAAGCCCTTGCTTTTACTTTACGAATCTGAGTTACCAGGGTTGATTTTTGATTCGTAAGGCTTAATGCCTTTTGCTCGGACGGGCGGTAATATGAAAAATAAAAAATTATCAGCGGTATGAGAGCAATCAAAATTGTAACAGCAAGCTTTATTTTCGGGTTAAGGGGGATAAATCTGTCGTCGATGAAGGCCCCTATTGCTGTAGTGCTCTTTTTCATAGTGTTATCTTTTGGAATATAAAAATTAAACGTTAATTTGCTTCTGGCTTGTCAGTACCCTGTTCGACCGGGTGTGCAACTTGGCAGAGTAGGGAGAAACTTTTGAGATCACGCCCCGACACAATTTTTAATGCCGAGCTTTTTAAACTGACACTTTGAACATATGGCGATTTTTTCAGTTTATTCATAAATTGAGCTACGGTCTGGTTGTCAAGTGCTACTCCAGATAGTTGGAGTGAAGAGCCATTCTGGTTCAACGAATCAAGCCACATTCTTTTGTTGTCTATCCTGTTAGCAACCTCATCAATTACTCGGACTGTCAGTGAAGAATTGGCCTTGAGTTCCTTAATTATATTAGTTTTCCTGGTCAGCTCGATTTTCTCTTTTTCGAGCCTGGTCATCTTTTTCAGCGTTGAGTTATAAGAATTTTTTTCCTGTTGTAGTGCGGTTACATCAGCTTTAAGGTTATTGAGCTTTTGGGCTTGCCATAAACCTACAAGCGTAGCTAGAGCAAGAGACCCAATAAACAAAAAACACATCCCGAAGAGTTGTTTTTTGGCCTTGGCCCTTTTTTTGAGTTGCCGGACTGGCAGCAGGTTGATTTTAAGCATATCTGGTTCCCAACATAAGAGTAAACATCATATGATTGAAGGTCTGAGGGCAATTCCGGTCGCTATTGCCATTTCAGGACCAATGCTGTCAATGTAATTCGGATCGATCTTTTTGTTGCTAGTATTGATTCTTAGAAATGGGTTGAAAACTTCTACTGTTAAGCCTGTTTCTTGTATCAGAAAATCGCTGAGGCCCGCAACTTTTGCGCCACCTCCGCTGAGGATGAGTTTTTTAAGCGGTTGATCGGGATGGTTAGAGTGGTAAAGATCAATCGCCTTTTTAATTTCAAGAACCCATTGTGTACAAGTTGAAGAGAAGATATCTTCAATATCCTGTTTCCTCTCTTCCATCGGAATTTGGCCAAGTTTTATTCCTTCAGCCTCCTCAAAGTCAACGTCAAATGCATTTTGTATCTGTTCGGTTAATTGTCGGCTACCGACTATTATATCGCGGGCAACAACTGAAATCCCCTGAGAAAGAATATTGATGTTCATTTTTGAAGCACCTATGTCAACCAGGGCGATATTTTCATCACTTTGATAGTTGTACTCGTACGTATTTTCCAGGGCAAAACCATCCACATCTACAATTACTGGGCTAAGGTTGAGAGCCTGTAACATTTCCAGATAATCATCAACAATTTCTTTTTTTGCAGCAACGAGCATGACGTCTGTTCGGTCATTTTCTGATTGACTTGTTTTTAAATCCTGGAAATCAAGATAGACATCTTCGATATCAAAAGGGATATACTGTTCGGCCTCAGCCATAATATGCTCTTCGAGCTTGTCATCGTCCATTACCGCAAGATTTACTTTTTTGACGATAACTGAATATCCAGAGATAGAGAACCCGACCTTTTTGTTCTTAATTTTTAAATTTTTGAAAAGATCAGAAATAGCCTTACCTACAATTTCCGGTTCATTAAGGGTTCCGTCATCGACTGCACCTTCTGGCAGAACAGTACTTCCAAGTGTAATTATCGCGTACCCGTCTGAAACCTTTTTCAGCTGACATACTTTGATGGCATGTGAGCCGATATCGAGGCCAACCACAAGATCTTTTTGAGAAAATAAGGCCATATTCATACCAATAATAAAGAAATAAAAAATAAATCAAACAACAACAAGCCAAAGTCGCTAAGAATATTACTTTCCTTGAATTTGTCCATATTCAAAAATACAATAAATGAATTTACTGGACAATAATATTCGTGATTTTACGTGTACATAAGGCCATTAGTGCATAAAATAATTATTTTGTCAAGGAAAACAATCGTTTCAATTGATAAAAAATGCTTATTTTACAGGGTGTTAATTAGTTTGCATGATGCGTTTGTAGCGGTTGTTCCACTACATGTTGATGGCATCTTGTGGAGGTGCTCCCCATGTAGTGTATAAGTGGGAATCTATATTAGTTCCTACTACTTATTAATTTTGTCAAAATCAACACTCTTGTAATTGAGGGTGAGATAAAGTATTTTGCGCGTGGCAATGGGAATTATTCTATAATCTTCTATTTGTATTTATTGATAGAAGTCCATACAGAAATTGTAATTTTAGGGGTGTGGTAGAGCGTTGCTGGAATGGTAGTATTAGCCGTGACAGTAAAATTTACGAACAGCTGCAGGAATAGCAATAATAATAAGGGGTCGGTTGTGTCTAAAGCAGGAATGAAAAAGTCGGTTTTCAGGGAATATTTTGAAGCTATTGTCATTGCGGTTCTGTTGGCACTGTTTATTCGAACATTTGTTGTACAGGCATTTAAAATCCCGTCGGGTTCGATGTTGCCGACGTTGTTGATTGGGGATCATCTTCTGGTTAATAAGTTTATTTACGGTATTAAAATTCCTTTTACCGGGACGACCCTGGTACCGATTAAAAATCCAAAACAGGGAGATGTTGTTGTTTTTCGTTTTCCAAAAGATAAATCAATAGACTATATAAAGAGAGTAGTAGGTACTCCTGGAGATACTATTCTTATTAAAGATAAAGTGGTTTTTGTAAACGATAAGCCCGTTGACATTCCCCAGGCACATTTCAGTTCCCCTTCAATTCTTGATGCTGCTGTGAGTCCAAGGGATAACTTTGGTCCTATCCTTGTTCCCAAAGACCGGATATTTGTTATGGGGGATAATCGTGATAATAGTTATGACAGCAGATTCTGGGGTTTTGTTGATCAAAAAGATGTACTCGGAAAAGCTTTTGTCCTGTACTGGTCTTGGGATATTGATAAACCACTTTTGTCGGTAGACCGTTTCGCTTCAATACGATGGACACGAATAGCAGATCTTATACACTGATTATGCAAACGTGGAAATAATGGCCTCAGATTATAAATTTCAACATAAACATATTTTTGGAATCGAGCAGTTGTCTGTCGAGGATATTTCTCATATTCTCGACACGGCTAGATCTTTCAAAGAGGTGTCAAACCGGGCTATAAAAAAAGTGCCCACTCTTCGAGGGAAAACAGTAGTGAATCTGTTTTTTGAGCCTTCAACCAGAACTCGCCTTTCTTTTGAGATTGCCGCCAAAAGGATGAGTGCCGATACTTTTAATATTTCTGCTTCAACAAGTTCAACTACCAAAGGGGAAACTCTTGTAGATACCGCAAGAAATATTGAGGCAATGAATCCTGATGCGATTATCATGCGTCACTCAAGTTCCGGCGCTCCCTTTCTTCTTGCAAAGCATATTGATGCTGCCGTGATAAATGCCGGAGATGGTTCCCATGAGCATCCTAGCCAGGGGCTTTTGGATATGATGACGGTTGTGGAAAAAAAGGGGTCTCTTGAAGGGCTAAAAATTGCCATTATTGGTGATGTGGCTCACAGCCGAGTTGCTGTATCTGGTATTCTCGGTTTTTCAAAAATGGGAGCACATGTCTGTGTGGCTGGTCCGCAAACGTTTATGCCTATGGATGTTACCAGTCTGGGAGCCGAACTCTGTGGTTCTTTGTCTGACGCTATAAAGAATGCTGATGTGGTTATGACACTTCGTATTCAGCTCGAACGTCAGAATGACTCTCTTGTTCCCAGTCTTCGAGAATATTCTCGCTTCTTCGGAGTGAATCGGCAGATCCTTGAGTTAGCAAAAGAAGATGTCATTGTTATGCATCCGGGGCCGATTAACAGAGGTGTTGAACTGAATCCCGATGTTGCTGACGGAAAAAGGTCAGTGATACTCGATCAGGTAACCAACGGGGTTGCTGTCAGGATGGCCCTGCTCTATCTGCTTTTGGGTGGCAGTAAAAACAGCGATGACGGTCAAGGTGACAGCCGATGAGTGGTCTGATTCTTTTTAAGAATGGTCGTGTGATTGACCCCAAAGAGCAAAGAGATGCGGTTGGTGATCTATGGATCAAAGATGGGGAAATAATTGCCCCCGCTGGTGTTGATGCACAGGAGGCTGAGATCTTTGATCTTGATGGTCTCTGGGTTGTACCTGGTTTTATTGATATGCATGTCCATCTGCGTGAGCCGGGTGAAGAGTATAAAGAGACTATTGCAACAGGAGCCAGGGCAGGAGCAGCAGGTGGATTTACTGGTCTTGCCTGTATGCCAAATACGGAACCAGTCAATGACAATGGATCTGTGACCTGTTTTATTCTCGAGCAGGCCCAAGCTTCTGCTTGTCGTATTTATCCGATTGGAGCCTTGAGTAAAGGACTTGCGGGTGAGAGTCTTGCTGAGTACGGTGAAATGAAAATGGCCGGTGTGGTTGCTCTTAGCGACGATGGGCATCCTGTTGTAGACAGCAGGTTGATGCGACGGGCGATGGAGTATGCACTCTCCCACGATATGCTTGTCATATCCCACTCAGAAGAGCTTTCTCTCAGTCGGGGAGGATGCATGAACGAGGGTGCGCTATCTACTCGCATGGGGTTGCGTGGGATTCCTGTTGCCGCTGAAAGCGTTATGGTACACCGGGAAATTGCTCTGGCTGAGCTGACCGGGGCGCGAGTGCATATCGCCCATGTCAGCACGGAGCGCTCACTCTCTCTTATTCGTGATGCAAAAGCACGGGGTGTGGAAATAACAGCAGAAACTGCTCCACATTACTTTACTTTGACTGAAAATGCGGTCAAAGGATATGACACCCATTCCAAAATGAGTCCGCCTCTGAGAACCGAAGCAGACAAACAGGCGATTTGTAAGGCATTGGCTGATGGTACAATCGACGCCATCGCCACGGATCATGCCCCACATTCGGTGTTGGAAAAAGAGGTGGAGTTTGATCATGCAGCTAATGGGATTGTTGGCCTGGAAACATCCTTGTCCCTTGGTCTTGCTCTTGTTCGTGATGGTGTCCTTAGTCCTGGCCGACTGGTTGAGCTGATGAGTTGTGCGCCTGCAAGAATTTTAGGCGTGCCAGGTGGTTCCCTGCAAAAGGGTGCTGCTGCTGATATAACAGTAATTGATCCGGAAAAAGTGTTTGAATTTTCAGCGGCGAAAAGTTTATCAAAGGGTAAGAATTCGCCATTTGATGGTTGGACTTTGCAGGGTAAGGCTGTTTTGACGGTATGCTCGGGGCAAATCACTCATAATGAGTTGACCTCCCAGTTAGCCGAGAGAATAGGGCAATGATCGTATTACGTGTATACCTTCCGGCTTGACATCTGCCTGGTACACAAGTATTTGCACTCCATTTTTTGCCGCATGTTGTAGAGCTTTGCTGTATTCCGGGTCAATATGGGCAGCTGGAGTGAAACGATTGGC
>Ga0256845_1002247_pt1 | contig 14234 bp, 14 predicted proteins | sample RiftiametaG_FD_189101 | JGI IMG/M metagenome (GOLD analysis project Ga0256845, IMG submission 189101) | Tube worm associated microbial communities from hydrothermal vent at the East Pacific Rise, Pacific Ocean - Riftia | ecosystem: Host-associated > Annelida > Integument > Unclassified ...
CGCCGGGGCCTGCAAGAGCCACGATCCGTTCTGTCATTATCGTTCCTGTAGTCAGCAGGTTGCCAATGGCGATTACATCCTGATAATTAATATGCCAGACAGTTTTGTTTTCATGCACCGGATCGATAAAATGGATATGGGTCGATGGCAGACCTGAAGGATGGGGCCCACGGAAGGACCAGTAGTCAATACCGTCCAGCTTTTCAGATGGTTGCAGGGTTTTGGTGCCGGTGCAATAGTGGATTGGAACAGATAGAAGTTGTCTGAGTGTTTTCAGCCCTGCCTGATATTCACGGCTGTAACCATTGATGATGACCTGTGGGTTTGCAGCAAGAGGAGCGCTGTCGACAGCGGAGATAAACAGGGAGGAGGGCGTCGAATTTATTGTCGGGGTTTTACCATAAGGGCGGGTTCGAAAAGCGGGCCATAATCCCGATTGTATCAGTAATTTACGCAGAATTTCAGGGTCTTGGGTTTCTGGTATGGTGTCCGGTTGGCAAAAGTTGACGGATTCGTCACCGTCGAGTTCAATGATAAGTGATTCAAATTTACGTTTTGCACCCCGATTTATGGTCACGATTGTTCCGCAACCAGGTGATGTGAAGAGAACTCCCTTGTTTTTTTTATCGCTGAAGAGGTGCTGGCCGCAAATGACTCTGTCACCATCCGCTACAAGCATGGTGGGTTTCATACCTATGTAGTCGTCGCCAATCAGTGCTACTTGTTTAACAGGGTTGCCTTGTCGGATCGTTTGCTCGGAGAGGCCAGAGATTGGGATGTCGAGCCCCTTTTTTATCTGGATTGTTTTCATAGTAAGTGAATAAATCTATAGTGTTGCATTGCTTGAAGAAGTGGGCTGCTTGTCTCACATATACCAAGTATAAGCAGGATTGTTTCTCTGAGCAAATTAAATACCTATAAACAGTTGAAATAAAAAATAATCGTATTATCAATAGAAAAATAAATACACATAGATGGTGTCAACTCTTACAGAGGATACAGGTTATGGAAAACAGCTACCCCTATGAAAAACTCGGTCTTGCCTATCTTGGTCGTGAACTTGATATGGAGACGGGGCAATCTTCTGAGCAGCCGTTTTTGTATAAAAACAAAAACATGACGACCCACGGAGTAATCATAGGCATGACCGGAAGTGGTAAGACGGGCCTTGGAATCGGGCTTATTGAAGAGGCCATCATGGATAATATTCCCTCCATAATCATCGATCCCAAAGGGGATATGGGGAATCTTCTGCTTGCTTTTCCCGACTGTTCTCCGGAAGATTTTACGCCTTGGATCGATTCTACCGAGGCGGCCAAAAACGGGATGACGGTTGAAGATTATGCGGCAAAGACAGCTGCAAACTGGAAAGAAGGTCTTGCCTCCTGGCAACAGGGGCCCGAGCGTATAGCTTCTTTACGTTCAAAGACTGATATGACGATCTATACGCCGGGCAGCAGTGCTGGTGTATCTGTGTCTGTGCTGAGTAGTTTTCGGGCTCCAGCCTCTGAAGTGCTTGGTGATACGGATACTCTTAACAGTCTGGTGAGTTCGACTACAACGAGTCTCCTCGCACTGGTTGATGTTAAAGGTGATCCTCTGCAAAGCAGGGAACATATTCTGCTTAGTTCAATTTTTCTCCATTTCTGGCGGGTGGGAGAGGATTTGTCCCTTGAAAAACTTATTGGTGTTATTGTTGATCCGCCTTTTGAAAAAGTCGGTGTGTTTTCTCTTGATACCTTTTACCCACAGTCTCAGAGAATGGCGCTTGCCATGAACCTGAATAATATTCTTGCCAGCCCGAGCTTTAGCAGTTGGACGCAGGGAGAACCTCTGGATATTCAAAGAATTTTGTATACCGAAGAGGGTACTCCCCGCACGGCGATTTTTTCCATAGCACATCTCAGTGAAGCGGAGCGAATGTTTTTTGTAACGATGCTGCTGAACCAGTTTATCGGCTGGATGCGCAGACAACAGGGTGCTTCTTCATTAAAAGCACTGCTCTATATGGACGAGATTTTTGGTTATTTCCCACCTATTGCCAATCCGCCTTCAAAAAAGCCGATGATGCTGCTTTTAAAGCAGGCCCGTGCTTTTGGAATCGGTGTAGTGCTTGCAACACAGAATCCTGTGGATCTCGATTACAAAGGGCTTTCAAATATTGGCACCTGGTTTGTCGGGCGCCTGCAAACCAGGCAGGATCAGGAGAAAGTGGTTGAGGGTATCGTCGGCGCAAGTGATGGTACGCTTGATGTGTCCACGGTCAAAAAGTTGCTCTCTGATATGAAAGGACGTCAGTTCCTATTGAACTCCGCTCATCTTGATGCACCGCTGCTTTTTGAAACACGGTGGGTCATGTCCTATCTGAAAGGTCCCATTTCCAAAAATGATATTAAAAAATTGATGGAGCAGAAAAAAAGAGAGATGTCGGTTCAGGACGGAGGGCCAGCATCATCTACAGATGGTGCAATGAGTGCTGGTGCTGATATCGCAAAAACTCCTCCTGTCCTTTCAGGGGCTATTGAGCAACGCTATTATATGCAGAATGTCGTGAGTGATGATGTCCGTTTTGAACCATGGCTTGCGGCGGTGGCTTCAGTACGATTTTTTAATGTAAAAAGAAATATTGATATTGTTCAGGATATTGATCTGCGCCACTATCTCGATGAGAGTTTTTCACGTCCAGACTGGGATGGTACCGAAAGTGGCACCTATTGTCTGGACGACTGTCTTGTTGATGCTCCAACCGGCAGTTCTTTTTACCCACTTGCGTCATCTCTTTCCGGGTTAAGGGATTTTCGTGGATTGGTGAAAGGTTTTTCTGATTACCTGTATCAGAATAAACGGCTGGAGCTCTTTCGTGTAAAAAATAAAGGGGTTTCATTTGAATCGGAGCCGGATGAAACTATCGGAGATTTTAAAGTTCGTTTTGGTGATTATCTACGGGAGAAAAAAGAAGAAGCTGTGGATAAATTACGTGATAAATATGAAGTACAACAGGACCGTCTGGAGAAAAAACTAAGCAGCGCTCTTGAGCGTGTGGAAAAAGAACAGGGTGATGTTCGAGCCAAAACCACAGATTCGATTATTTCTTTTGGTGTTGCTGTGGTTGGTGCGTTTTTCGGCCGTAAGGTGCTTTCAGCGGGAAATATCGGTAAGGCGGCTACGGGGATGCGCAGTGTTGGACGGGTTGCCAAAGAAAAAAGTGATGTAAAAAGAGCAGAAGCAAAGGCGGCCCAGGCCCAGGAGGCCATGGAAGATCTGGCTGCAGAAATGGAAGAAAGAGTACTGGAATTATCTGATTCTTTTACAATAGATAATTATGAAATAGAAACCTTTTCCATCAAGCCGAGGCGTTCGGATATTTTTAATGTCAAAGTGACCCTTCTCTGGGAAATGGTCGCATGAGAAAAAATTGCAATATCAATAAAAAAGTTTTCTTTTTCTGCTGAATATGCTGTAGTAAAAGTGTGGTTTAGGGCTCGGGAACTTGTTTTTTCCGGTAAAGGTTTCCGTGTGTTATTTAACTGAAAACATTAGGAACCATCATGGTAAGAGAACATACTTCAAGTAGAACATATTACGATATATCAAAACGTTTTCCTGAAGTTATAGAGGCCGTGGAAAAGCTGGGTACAACGGTAAGAGAGATGGGGCCTCTTGATGAAAAGACCAGTCACCTCGTTCAACTTGCAGCGGCCGCCGCTACTAAATCAGAAGGGTCGGTTCATTCCCATACTCGCCGTGCTTTGAAAGCTGGAGCAAGCAGAGAAGAGATTTATCATACTCTTCTTTTGCTTATTTCAACAGTAGGATTTCCTCAGGTTATGGCAGCAATCTCATGGTGTCGTGATATTCTTGAGGGTGAGGGTGGCGAATAGTTCGTCGCCACCTGACTGAAGCTCAGGCAGTTGTTTTGAAACCTTACTGTACCATCACAGCGCTGTCTTTTGAGCAGCGCTTTCTGCAACTGTCTTGTCTTGTACTGTTTTGTGCGTACAGAATGTATACTTCGCGATTTTTGGCATGTTTTAACGAATAATAAGGTTATGTAACTCGTCCGTATCGGATTTTTGATAGGGAAAATGTTTTTTTAGGATTCGGCCAATCTCCTGTATTGCCTCACAGATGGCTTCGCATTTATTACCGGTTTTGATCCCGGTGGTCAGATCTTTTACCACTGCATCCCACTCTTTCTGATTGATTTTATTATTAATGCCGGCGTCGGCGAGTATCCAGACTTTCTGTTCCAGCACTGAGATGTAAATAAGGATGCCATTTTCATCTCGGGTTTTAAAGAGTCTTTCTTTGTAAAATGCTGTGAGTGCACCGTTAGCAACTTCTTTTTCCACATGTTTTGGGTTGAGAAAGAGTGATTTTATGCGGTTTGACCTGGAAACAAGAAAAAACGCGAGTCCTGAGTGGGCAGCAAAAAAGGCAAGAAAAAGCCACATGTTTTGAGAACCGATCCAGAATCTTGCACCGACCAGCATACTAAACAGAACGGCCAGAGGCAGTCCAACGGTTACGGAAAAGTTTACAGCGGCCATGGGATAGTCGTGGCTGCTTGAGACAATCATCGGAACGATCTCTCCTGATGTTGTCAACTCAACTTCTTGAACTGTTGTTGTAATTGTTTCCTGCTCTTGTTGAGTGAGAAATGTTTCTGCCAAAGTTTTCATATTACCATCCTCCGGAGGAGCCTCCACCGCCAAAACCACCCCCGCCACCGCTGAAACCACCACTGCTGAAACCGCCACTGCTGCTACCGGAAAAAAATCCTCCGAAACCGGTAGAGGTTCTCATATTGCCCAAAAGAAGACTTGTCAGAAAACCGATAAGCAGCCCGACCGGAATAAGGAGGAGGATAATAAAAAGATGTGGCCCCCAGAAGAGCCAGCCCATAAGAGGCGCAATTATACCGCCGATAATTGAGGATATTAACCGATGTTTATGGAACACCTTGCCCAGATTAAGAAGCATAACCCCAAGAAAAAGAAAAAAACCGGATAATTTCCCACTGTCTTCATCTTTACTGGAAGAATAATCCTGGGCATTGAACTCTCCGTGAACAGCAGAGATCATTGCACTGACACCAGCGACAACGCCCTGGTTGAAATTGCCATTGCGAAACTGAGGAGTAATGATATTGTCGATAATTCGGCCGGCAGTGAGGTCGGTGAGTGATCCTTCGAGGCCGTAGCCGACCTCGATGCGAATTTTTCGGTCATTTTTGGCAATGAGTAGCAGAGCCCCATTGTCGAGTCCTTTCTGGCCAATTTTCCATGATTCAACAACTTTTATTGAAAAATCTTCGAGGTTGGCATCGTTTAGAGAGGTGATTGTTAATACTGCAATTTGGGTGGAATCTTCTTGTTCAAGGGTGGCGAGCATGCCTTCGAGTTGTTGAACAGTTACTTGGGAAAGCATGGCAGCATAATCATTTACTCTGGCGTTAAGAACGGGGATCTCAAGACTGCTTGCAGGACTGACGTACAACAATAATCCCAGAAAAACCAATAAAAAACTCTGTTTATATGGCGTTGTTTTCATGGTGACCAACTCTAACGCAGACAAGCTGCAAGTAAGGTACTAAAATTTGACTTTAGGAACAGCTTTTGCTGCTTCGTCCGCCTTAAAGTATTCCTTTTTTTCCAGGTGTAAAATGATGCTGTTTGTTAAACTTGCCGGGAATTTACGGATAGATCCATTAAAAATTTCGACGGCTTTGTTATAGCGTTGTCTGGCAACATTTATCCTGTTTTCCGTGCCTTCGAGTTGATTTTGCAGATCCAGAAAATTTTGATTGGCCTTCAGATCCGGGTATCTCTCCACAACGAGCATAAGTTTGCCGAGGGCTGAACCAAGATTTCCCTGAACCTGTTGAAACTGAGCCATTGCCGCAGGGTTAGAAAGATCATCTGTGGACAGCTGTACCGATGTGGCCTTTGCTCTTGCATTTATTACAGCCTCCAGGGTTTCGGCCTCATGTTTTGCGTATCCTTTTACTGTTTCGACAAGATTTGGAATGAGATCTCCCCTTCGTTGCAGGGTCGCTTCAATATCTCCCCAGGCTTTAAATACAGCTTCTTCTTTCACCTGTAATGAGTTGTAACCGCAACCGCTAAGTAGAATAAGTGACAGACATAAGAGACCGATTCGGGAAAAACGCTGCATGCTTCCTCCATAATAAATGCAAAAATTCAGGTTTTGATATGAGATATCTTTCATCAGTTTGACATAGGAGCAGATGTCTTGCAAGCTTCGAGTTACGTATTTTTTCATCTTGACACAAATTTGCTTAACACGTAAATTGTTGCCTGGTTAAATATTAAGGAGACAACAAATGAGTGCATGTGAAGAATCTTTCTGGCGATTGATAACACATACTGGTCAGGCAATGCGCAGTTATGCTGATCAGAGGTTGAAAAAATATGACCTTACTGTGGAGCAATTACAGGTGATTATGCAAATGGACTTGCATACCGGTCAGTCTCAGAGTGTTCTCAGTTCTGCATGTGGGAAGAGTCCCGCAAATATAACCAGAATTCTTGATCGTCTCGAAAAAAAGGGGAGGATTGTTCGCAGAAAAAATTCCCGGGATAGAAGATCGAGTCTGGTGTTTCTGACAGAAAATGGATGTACCTTGCGTGATGAACTCGTAAGTCTGTTTGAAGGGCTCAGGGCTGAATTGGTCGATGGTATCGAGAGTGAAAAGCAGCATGTTGCCACCGAAGTATTAAATGCTATGAAAAATAACATTAAAAAGATGTCTAACAGATAAAATGTTTTATTGAAAATCAGGATTCCATCTATGGAGCTTGTCGCTTAGAATATGTCGGCTAATGTTTCTGTACCCAACAGCGTAAAGCGGCAACTGAGTGTGTTTAGCAGGGCGGCAGTGATAAAGTTTCAGGGCAAAGATTTTTGTTTATACCACTAAAGAGGGGAAATCGTCGATATTGCGCCGGTACATATTGTTGCTTATCTTGGCGACAAGGTTGCTGTGGACACACCGTATATTGTACCCGGTTTGCCGATTATAGTTGAAGGGAATGAACGATTACGTCCAGATTAGCCGGTAATTTTTATGCAGGAGGAAGCGGGTCAGCTTTTTAGAGACATTGCTATTTCCATAATGATCAGTTTTCTGGTGTCAATTTCTGTTATCCCGACACTTATTCATCAGCTTTATAAGCATGCAACAATGAAAAAGCCAAACCTGTTGCAGAGAAGCTCCATTGATCCTGCACTTGTCTCGTTTTTGATGGCAATTTCAAGGTTTTGTCCTAAAAATACCTTTACAAGATTGTTGACCGTGTTTTTCTTTACCTCCATGTCCGTCTTTATTATATTCAACCTGAAGCCACCTGCTGAATACTTGCCGCAGGGCAATAGAAATCTCATCCTCAATATTCTTATTCCGCCACCTGGTTATTCAGTGGCGAAATACAAGGATATGGGACGGAAAATATATGAAGCGAGCAAACCCTATTTTGGCGAAGCAGACAAAGATGGTTTCCCCGTCATTAAAAAGATGTTTTATTATTCGTTTTGAAAGGAGTCGAACCGATGAAATTGTGTAGTGTTGTTATTTGTGTATTATTGAGCGCTTCAGTTGCCTGTGCCATGGATCTGTCAGAGATGCAGAAAATTGCTCTTCTGAATCGGCAGGTGATCAAACAATATATTTCAAATCTGGAGCAGAGTGAAAAAAATACGACCTTGGCAAAAGGTGGATATTACCCGTCCGTTGATATCTCATATAATGTTAATTCTCTGGACGAAGACAGCCTGATTGAAAAAAAAGAAAATTCCGCCGCTGTCGCTAGCATTAGCTGGAATTTATTTTCAGGTTTTCGTGATAAATACTCGGTGAAATCAGCGGAACTGTTAAAGGAAGTTGATGCTTTTCATCTAAGGGGCGTGAAGCAGAACATTATGTTAAACGTGGCTCTTGCCTTTCTGGGTGTCTATGAACGGCGGGCCAATCGGAATGTTGCGGAATCTGCTTTTCAAACTCTTGAAAAGGTGTACCGCGATGGAGAAAGCCGGTATCAGGTTGGCCTTATTGGGAAAAATGAGTTGTTGAAATTTCGGGTAGATTATGACAACGCGGATATCACTCTCAAGGCGGCAGAAGCAGGGCTGAAAAAAAGTGTGCATCAGCTTTCCAGGCAGGTTGGTGCTGAACTCATTTTTGAAGAGCTTGATTTTGAGGATTTCAAGACGCTTCCAGCTGCGATAAATGAAGATGAGTACACAGAAAAAATGTTGACGGGTAGAAGTGAAATCAAAGCGCTGGAAAGTGTGATAGCCTCCACTTCTGCAAGGGCGGATGCAGAACTGGCCGGCTACTATCCCCGTGTTGATGTTATTGGCAGCTACACGAAATACGATGATGATTATATCATCGGACATGGTTCTCTGGAGGAAGATGAATTACGTGCACGGTTGGTGATGTCGATGAACCTTTTTAAAGGGTTTACAACAGAGGCCAAAGTTGCAAAAACCAGGCTGCAAAGTAGATCTTTTGGCTATGAGCTTGATGAGCTGAAAAATACGCTTAGTACTGATCTGAAAGATCTGTTTATCGATTTTCAGGTCAGCTTGGAGAATGTTGGTGTCGCCAATCGTTCCATTGAACAGGCCCAGGAAAATCTACGTATAACACAACTAAAATATGACGAAGGATTGCAGCGTGAATCGGATCTGCTTGACGCTATCACAAGCCTTTCGAGGGCGAAGTATAATTATGTCGCAGTTATCCGAACACTTTTTGCCAACGATTTTCAGTTGACTCGAATGGTTGAAGGGTTTTAATGCAGGGTCTGTACTATTTTACCCCAGGCACTTAAATGCTTTGGTACTTGCTCCACAAATAGGACACTTCCAACCCTCCGGCAGATCTTCAAATTGTGTTCCTTTGGGGATTTTTCCTTTTCTGTCGCCTTTGTCCGGGTTGTAGATATAACCACAATTAACCGTTTGACATTGGTACATTTCGCTTGGTTTTGTCATTTTTAACTCCCTTGAGAAATATTCCTATATACAAAATATGCTTTCGGAATGAAAGCAAAAAAACGAAATGTACTGGCAAATATTCCTGAAAATATTTTTTGCATAGCAAGAAATTCTATGTATAATCACTTAGAATATATCATTTAATGGAAAATCCAGGATAATCATTTTATACAAGAGGAATATATTGTGAAGTGTGGCCAGAAACTGAAAGTCTTTATATTGAGTATTTTCGGTTTGTTTTTTGCCGTGTCCGTTCAAGGAGGGGAAATTCAATTTGTCACAGAGAAATTCCCCCCGTTTCAAATTAAAGAGACGGGAACGCCACTGAGAGGTTTTGCTGTAGAGCTGGTTTCTGCTGTGATATTAAAGGCGGACATAGAGGCTGAAATACAGGTTTACCCCTGGGCAAGAGCCTATCGTCTGGCCCAGGATAGGCCCAATACTTTTATTTTCAGTATAGCGCGTAGCAAGGAAAGAGAAGGTCTTTTTAAGTGGGTTGGTGATTATTTTACGGTAAGAGATGGTATGTTTGCCTTGTCCTCCCGTCATGACATTATTTTAAATACTATCGATGATGCCAGAAATTATGTTACAGCGGTTCCGCGAGGTGATAATGCCGCAGTGGATTTGGAACGTCTTGGTTTTACAGATAAACAATTGAACTATGTTACTTGCCAGATACAGTGTATTAAAATGCTTCGGGCGGGTCGGGTTGATCTTAATATGAACAACAATCTAGGTTTTTTTACTGCCGTGGAAAAACTTGGCTTTGATCGATCGCAGTTTAAAGTGGCGTTGGTTCTATCAGAGAAATATTTGGGAATTGCCGCCAGCAGAAATACGTCCGATGCGTTGGTTGAAAAAATGAAAAATGCATTGGAGGAGGTAAAAACAGATGGTACCCATGCAAGACTTATGAAAAAATGGTTTCCGGGTTACCATGAACAATTGCTGACTGACGATTGATTCCCTTTGGATGCTACATAGTAATACATCAAAAATACCATTTATAACAGCCTGTTGACACGTGTTTTGTTTTTCTCTTAAATAACGGGTGAAAATTGGATATTGGCCTGAATTTATGCTATGTTTGTTTGTAGTGTTTTGCACGTTTACTCCAACAGTATCGAGTTGTGGTGGATTTCACATGAATTGATATTGACTGGTGTGGCTGTATGTATATTGAAAGTTGTACTTGTTAACAGGTGAGTTGGCAGTAGGTTTAACAATGCCTGGATGTTGCATTTTATCACTTTACAAAGGAGGAAAGAAAATATGGGAACCAAGAGAGTGTTGATAATTACCATGGCTGTGCCTCTGTTGATGCTTGGGCTGACTTTTTCATCGGCATCGGCAAAGTCGTCCAAATGTGAGGAGTGTCACGCTAAATTATCACCAGGACTAGTAGAAGATTTTAACAGGGGAGTGATGTCAGAAAAGATGACCTGTGCCAGCTGTCATGGGGAAGGTCATATGAGTGCAGATGATGTGGATAAAGTGAAATTGCCTACTATCGCTACCTGTAAGGAATGCCATGAAGAACAGGCTGAACAATATATGAGTGGCAAACATGCTCTGGGCCTATTGCCTATCAGCGCATTTCCAGGCTTTGCTCATCAGCAGCCACAGGCTTTTATTGATGGTCAGAAAGGCTGCAATGGTTGTCATAATCTTGGTGTTACCGATGAAAAGGTTCGCGCGGAGACACCTTTTCGTCAATATTACAAATATGGTATGGATTGTCAGAACTGCCATACCCGTCATGCTTTTTCCAAGGCGGAAGCTCTACGGCCTGAAGCTTGTAACAGCTGCCACACCGGTTTTGATCACGCCCAGTGGGAGATGTGGCAACATTCCAAACATGGAGCAGCTTTTCAGACTGATCCGGCAGCTCATCGAGGACCGACCTGTCAGGATTGTCATATGGAAGACGGTAATCACCGGGTAATGACTGCATGGGGTTTTCTGGCTCTGCGTTTGCCTGAATCTGATGAAGAATGGATGGGGTATCGCGCAACGATTCTCCAGGGACTGGGAGTGTTGGATAAGGACGGCAAGCCTACCGCCAGACTCGAAGTTGTTAAGGCCGCTAATCTTGCCAGACTTGACAAAAAGAGCTGGGATGATGAACGGGAACGGATGCAGAAAATCTGCGAAAAGTGCCATTCGGCTAATTTTGCAACAGAAAACCTGAAGAATGCCGATCTTATGATCAAGGCATCGGATAAGATTTTGGCTGAGGGCATTATTATTGTCAGAGATCTGTATGAGGACGGCACTATTGAGAAAGAAACCAATGCGGCGACCTTTCCCTATCCGGACTTGCTGACTTTTTATGAGGTAAATACTCCTATTGAAGAGGTTCTTTATGAGATGTTCATGGACTTCAGGATGAAAACCTATCAGGCGGCATTTCATATCATGCCCGATTATACAACCTGGTATGGTCTGGCAAAAATGAAGGAGTCCCTTGTCGAAATGAAAGAGATGGCAAAGCAGATGCGTCTCAATGCTAAAAAATAGATATTGATGTTGTAGGGTGCACAGACGGCTATTCGTTCCGGATGGTTGTCTGTGCGGTTGTTTGTGTTGTTGCCTCTTGGAAGTCTATCTATCCCGTTTCCTCGTATCGTAAAGATAGTCCATATATTTAGTTGTTTTCTCGCTCCCTTCACGGGGTGCCCATGGTGCAAAATCTTTGTCGGAGTTTTGCTCGTAGGGGCCTGGCTTTACTTCAAAAAGTACAGTATCTTTTTGCAGAGCGAGAAATGTGTGGAAAACACCCGGTTCACTGTCGACGCCAAAGTTGATACCGCCGGCCGTCAAGGTCTGCACTTCTGTGATATCACCCGTTACATCGAAAACAAAGCTGAGAATGGCACCCTGCAGCACAATGACAGATTCTGCCTTTGGTGGATGGAGGTGCCTGTGGGGCCGGATATAACTGTAAGGTTGCAGGCCGTTGAGCATTCTGTGTAGTGAGGAATAAGTTGTTTTGTGTAGAGGATAGATTATTCGTTTGCGAGGGCTGTTTCTGGAGCCTTCCACCACACGTTTTATCATTGCTGCATTGAGTGTTGTGACGTTTCCGACCGGGGCATTGAATGCTCTGGGAAAAGGTTTTTCAGTCTGCATGGTTTCTATTTCGAAGAGTTTTCGATAAAGTTATCTATTAGTAAACGAGCTATGCTTATCTTTGAGGGCAGTTTTGGCAGGTTGTGCAGCGTAAACCATCCTGCATCCTCGATTTCTTTATTATCTATCCGGATTTTACCGCCGGTGTAGGTGGTTGCAAATCCGATCATCAGGGAATGGGGGAAGGGCCAGGGTTGGCTGGCAACATATTCAATAGTGTCAACTTCAATGCTGGATTCTTCAAATATTTCTCGTTTAACCGCCTCTTCCAGTGTTTCTCCCGGTTCAACAAATCCTGCGAGGGTGCTGTACATATCTTTTGGGAAATGTGGGGATCTGGCCAGTAGAATATGTTTGTCTCTGATAACTGACATGATTACTGCCGGAGAGATTCTGGGGTAACTGATAAGTCCACAACTCGGACATTGTTTTGCAAATTCGTTGTTTTTATCCTCCATCACCATGCCGCATTTTCCGCAGAATTTGTGTTCACTGTTCCAGTGCAGGATTTGTATGGCCCTGCCTATAATTGTGAAAAGATCGTCATCAACAGAACCAAACATGCTTCGAATTGAACGAAATTCCATGCCTTGTGGTGCGATTGTTGACAGTGGTAGTTCAGCAACGAAGTAAGCTGTGTTTCTGTTGCTGCCAATATATCGGCTGAATGTCGGTTGTATTCCTAATTGTTTCGGAGTCGTGGTATAGATGGGTGAGGCATCAGCGTGTATGGTTCGAGTAAGGAGCTTGTTGTCACGGAAAAGGAACCAGGATGCAGGTGTTAAATTGGCCGTGTTTGGCTCTCTGGTAACCATAAAGGGCGTTTTCATGGCGAAAGGATATTCTTTTTTCATATAAAAGTAATTGCGAAAGTTCGGGCTGATAGAGGTTGAACGATTTTTTACATAGGGGTTGACCAAAACCTGTCAATAATCGATAATAGTTGATTACTTCTTGATGTATTGACACCTCGATGGTAAAAAAGTCAAGTGGTCAGAGGTGTAAATACCTGAAAATTGTTTAACATATTATTTGTAGAGGGCAGGGGAGTGTGTGTAAACTCTCTGGTACTTGGGGTAAAGTCTGAATATGATGTGTTTCCGTAAGGGAATTACTACGTTGAAATAGATTGGGGGAGTTGTAAAGTGAAAGTACTTATTGCCGAAGATGAATTTACTACCAGAATGATGGTTCAGGTCTGCCTTGAGAACTGGGGTTATCGTGTTGAAAGTGTTACAAATGGTGTAGATGCGCTGAGGGTTTTACAAAAATCCGAGGCACCGCATATTGCGATTCTTGACTGGGAAATGCCCGAGCTTAATGGAGTTGAGGTCTGCAGAAAAGTGAAAGAGATGAATGCTGAAACTCCACCGTATGTAATTTTATTGACTGGACGAGACAGTAAGACTGATATTGTCAAAGGTTTTGATGCTGGTGCTGATGACTATATGACCAAGCCGTTTAATGATAATGAGCTTCGAGCCAGGGTACGTGTAGCCGAACGACTGGTACGAACCCAGTCATCGCTTGCGGAAACCGTTGCAGAATTACGTGATGCACTGAATCAGCTGGAGATGCTGGAGAGTGGTATTGCACTCTGTGGCTCGTGTAAAAAGATATATAATGTGGACGATGATCAATGGCATGGTTTTGAGGATATTCTTGAATATGGTGCAGATCCTCGTTTTGTTCGAGCCACATGTCCAACCTGCAGTAAAACTCTCAGTGAGTAAAGAGAACGAGGGTATGGTCTTCGCCGTGTAGTTCTCTGTCGATGATTTTGGATATTTTTGTCCAGTCTCCCCCTGCCAGCCCTGCTCCGATCTTTGGATAACCAAATCGTCTGCCCGGATATGTTTTTTTGAGTTTGGTAAAAAGTTTGGTGATGGCTTTATAATCGACAAGAACCTGTCGGCCATGAAACGCAAACTGCGTGTAGCCGTTGACAACGGTGATTGTATGGTCAAAACGTGTAACGGTTGCACTGCTGAAATTCCCCAGTTTTCCTTTATCTCCCGATGTTGTTCGCATATCAGCGGTTAAGGCCTCTGGAAATTCCTGTTGAATAGTCCGGG
>Ga0256845_1002248_pt1 | contig 14222 bp, 7 predicted proteins | sample RiftiametaG_FD_189101 | JGI IMG/M metagenome (GOLD analysis project Ga0256845, IMG submission 189101) | Tube worm associated microbial communities from hydrothermal vent at the East Pacific Rise, Pacific Ocean - Riftia | ecosystem: Host-associated > Annelida > Integument > Unclassified ...
ACAACCCCGCCGATGCCGGTCTCGATTCGGTCACCGTCGGCGCCGGGTTTGAGTTGGGTGGCTACCTCAACTTCAGCATGATCCAGCAGTGGAAAGTGACCTACGTGCTTCAGCAGGGCAAGATGTATTTGCAGGCTGGGTAGGGGAGGGGCCGTCTCAAAGGGCAAACTTCGTGGTTTGACCCGGATCAAGCGGCCCTGGTACGGTTCATCGGACATCCGAGGGGGGCGCCCGATCGAGGGCCTCGCTGCCCTCGTGAATGGTCTGAGACTCGCATGAAAAAAATCGATCCTCGCTACTGGAGCGACAAAGCGATGTGTCGGCTTCCAACCTTCGGAGAGCGATGAACCTCGGTTTGAGGACTGAGGTTGAAGTGGAGCATGTTTTTCGCATTCCCCGTCGGGTGCGCTACACGAGCACGATCACAGGCGTGTCTCTTCGTGTGCGCGAGAGCCGCCTGCTCGCTGGCCTTCTTCTTCAAGGCGTCGATGACGCGCACTGGAAGCATGTTGTCGTTGACCAGAACCTGCTGCAAATGAACAGCGAGGTCTCGGCCAGGAGAAAATCGCGTATTTTGCGCGATCGACTCGAGACCATGGGAGAAGGGATCTGGACGATGATCCACGAGGGATCACGGCTCCAGGCGATACAAGCCACCTTCGCCTGCACCGTGAAGGCCAACTGGATCCTCGGAGACTTCATGGACATCACGATGCGAGAACAACGAAGCCTCTTCGCCCCAGAGCTTGAATCAAGGATGTGGATCGACTTCATTCAGAGCTGCTGCGGTCGGGACCCCGACATGCCACACTGGAGCGAGTCGACCTTGGCGAGGTTGCGCTCGGGGGTGTTCTCGATGCTGGCGGAGGCGGGATACCTTGAAAACACAAGGAGCTTAGCGATTCAAAATGTGTTTCTCGATGGCGAGCTTACCCGCTATCTGCGAGATCACGACGAACGCTATGTGCTCCGGTGCATGGAGGTGAACTCATGACCTCTGCGCTAGAAGAACGTCTCGAACAGATCATACCGCGTGTGACGGACGGTGCCTTCCTTCAGAGCAAAGGCATCGGCAACGAGATCGCTTGCTACATCTTCGACTATTCGGCCAACGAAGAACTCGAAGTCCGAGCCCATCTGGCGTGGATGAAGACTCGGCTTCGAACCCACCACAGCCATCTTTGTGTCTTGGATCTAGATCTCTTCGAGGTCGTGCTCGCCTATCTGAAGGAGCGAGGCTTGCTCAGCAAGGTCGTGGCCATGCAGGCGCGCAAGAACGACGCCGCGGTGCTCAAAGCGCTGAAAGGCCCGTTGGCCGCCGATAAAATCACAGATTTTATCGCCAAGGCCCACAAGCCCAGCGAGTACGATCTTGTGTTGTTGTCGGGCATTGGTCGCGCGTGGCCCATGCTTCGTGCTCACAGTCTGCTCAACTGCCTGCACACGATTATGCAGCAGATTCCCTTGGTGATGTTCTACCCAGGAACCTTCGACGGTACGACGCTCAAGATTTTCGGGAGAATCACGGCTATCAGCGCAACACCGGGCGCAAAACCCTATTATCGAGCGTTTCGCCTCGTAGCCAGAGAGACCACTCCATGAAGATTCAGGACCTGTTCGAACGCAACATCCGGCGACCCATCAATGGCGTCGTCAAGGCCGACCAACTCGACGCCTCGTCGATCTGGCAAGAGCTCGACGAATTTGTGCTCACCCGCGAGCTGATCCGGCACATGAACGAGCTGGTCAGCGTGCTGCTGAGCGCGATCGATCCGGGCAATGGGTCGGCCAGCCCTGTCGCTGACAAAAACGGCATCTGGGTCTCGGGCTTCTTCGGTTGCGGAAAATCGCATTTTATCAAGGTGCTCTCCTACCTGCTTGAGAACGCGAGCCACGAGTATGAGGGCCAGCAAAAACGCGCAGTTGACTTCTTCAAGGACAAGATCGACGACCCGCTGCTCTACGCCGACCTCAAGAAGATCGTAGCGACCTCCACGGACACGATCTTGTTCAACATCGACAGCAAAGCCGATCACCGCGGGGGCCGGGATGCCTTGCTCCAGGTGTTCTTGAAGGTGCTCAACGAGCGGCAGGGCTACAGCGGCGACTACCCGCACATCGCCCACATGGAGCGTCACCTCGAAGAGAAGGGCAAACTGGCGACCTTCCACGCCGCCTTTGAGCGGGCGGCGGGGGCCTCTTGGGTGCAAGAGCGCGACGCCTGGGAATTTCATCGTGACGAGGTTAAGAGCGCGTTGCGAGAGACCTTGGACCAAAGCGAGGGCTCCGTGGAGGCCTGGGTCGAGGGGGCGCAGGCTAATTTCAGCCTGACGGTCGAGAACTTCGCCAAGTGGGTCAAACGCTACCTCGACGGCCGAGGACCGCAACAACGAATCATGTTCCTCGTGGACGAGGTGGGGCAGTTCATCGGCAACGACACCCACCTGATGCTCAACCTGCAGACCATTACCGAGCAGCTCGGCACGATCTGCAAGGGGCGCGCATGGGTGGTGGTGACCTCCCAAGAGGACCTCGATGCCGTGCTCGGCGATCTCAAGAGCCGCAAACAGCACGATTTTTCCAAGATTCAAGGGCGCTTCAAGACTCGGCTGTCCTTGTCGAGTGCGAACGTGGATGAGGTGATCAAGCGGCGCCTACTCGATAAAAAGGACGCGGCACAGGGGCCCTTGGCCGCCGCCTACGAGGGCAAACACGACATACTAAAAAATCAGCTCTCTTTTGTGCACACGGGCATGTCGTTCAAGAGCTACACCGACGGGGAGGACTTCGCTGCCTGTTACCCCTTCGCCGCCTACCAGTTCAGCCTGGTTCAAAAGGTCTTCGAGTCGATCCGCAAGGCAGGTGCGACCGGCCTGCACTTGTCGCAAGGAGAGCGCTCGACGCTCGACGCCTTTCAAGGCGCGGCCATGGAGCTGGGCGAGCGGCCCATCGGCGCCCTGGTCCCTTTTTACTATTTCTACCCTGCGGTCGAAGGCTTCCTCGATACCGCGGTCAAGCGCACCATCGACAAGGCCGGCGAGAGCCACGTGCTGCAAGCCTTCGACGCGACGCTCTTGAAGGTTCTGTTCTTGATACGTTACATCGACGAGCTCCCGGGTAGCGTCGACAACTTGGTTACCTTGTGCATCGCGGAGATCGACGGCGATAAGCTGCGCCTGCGCAAGCAGGTCGAAGCCTCGTTGGCGCGGCTAGAGAAAGAGACGCTGATCTCTCGCAACGGCGACCTGTACTTCTTCTTGACTAACGAAGAGCGCGACATCGGATGCGAGATCAAAAACACCTCGGTGCCTTCGGGGGCCGAAGAGCGCGAATTGGGCAAGCTGCTCTTCGAAGACCTCCTGGGCGAGGTCCGCAAGCACACCTACAAGCTCACCGGCCGTGATTTCAGCTTCACCCGGCTGTGCGACAACCACCCGGTCGGCAACCGCATTGAGGGCAGCCTTGAGGTCGCTTTTGTCAGCCCGCTTGGGGACATGTACGAGGAATTTAGCAGCGATGAGACCTGTGTGCTGCACACCTCCCTCGAAGAGGGGCGGCTCTTGATCCGGCTCCCCAATGACGCTCTGCTAGGCACAGAGCTGTGCGCCTACCTGCAGACCGAAGTCTACGTGAAGCGCAAGCAGACCGGCTCTTTACCCGAGAACACCAAACGCATCCTCCGGGAGCGCAGCGACGACAACCGAGAGCGGCGCAAGCGGCTGCTGGCGCAGCTTGGCAGGATGCTGGCTGCGGCCAGCTATTTTGCCTGCGCAACCACGCTCGACATCCAGCAAGGCGGCCCCAAAGAGGCCCTCGGCGAGGCGCTGGAATACCTGATCCGCAATGCCTATCCCAAGATGGGTTACATCGACACGCTGCACCCCAACCCCAAGCAGGAAATCCAAAGCACCCTGCGCGCGAATGATGTTGAGCAGGTCCACCTCGCCATCGACTCCGCGGGGGCCAACCCCGAGGCGCTTGCGGACCTGCGCGAGTACATTCGCCTCTGTGGGCTGACCAGCAAACAGTTGGTGCTGAGCGACCTGATCGAGAGACGCTACGGCCATCGCCCCTACGGCTGGCCTGAGCTGGAGCTGCTCGTGCTGGTGGCTCGGCTCGCGGTGCTCAAAGAGATCTCGCTGATCGACAGCAATACCAAAACCCCGATTGCGCTCGATCAAGCCTACGACCTGCTTACCTCCAGCACCAAGCAGCGCCGAGTGCTCATCGTCCAGCGCGAGTCGGCGGGTGGAGAGCTCATCAAGCACAGCCAAACCCTGGCCAAGGCGCTGTTCGGCAAGCAGGGCTCGAGCAGCGAAGAGGAGTTGTTCACATCGATCCACGCGAGCCTCCGTCAGTGGCACGACGACCTGAGCGGCTACGAGCCCCTGGCCCAGACCCGAAACTATCCTGGGATCCTGGAGATCCAAGCGAGCTTGGGGAACCTGCGCAAGTTCGTTGAGGAGCGCGACAGCCTCAAGCTGTTGCGCCGCTTCGTCGAGAACAAGTCTGAGCTGTTGGACCTCAGCGAAGATCTGCTGGACCTGCAAGAATTTTATCGCAACCAAAAAACCAGCTGGGAGCGCCTCCGCGAAGCGGCGCGATGTTTCGAGCCCAATCAAATGCAGCTTGAGATCGACGAGAAGGCCGCCCCGGCCTGGGCTCGGATGCTTGAGATTTTGGCGCATGTGCGCCCCTACGGGATGCTGAAAGAAGCCGCCGGCTTGATCGACCGCGTCAAGAGCGTGAACGATGCCTTGGTCGCCGCGTCGCGAGCCCAGGCCGTGCCCGAGATCCAGGGTTTGCTCGATGGCGTGCAAAAAGACCTTCAGCGCCGTCCCGCCAGCGCTGCGCCCCAGGGAACGGCCACCTCGAAGCTTCAGCACCTGCTCAAGACCGCCGAAACCTCGCGCAGCATCGCCCACATCGCCCAAGCCCGAGATGCGGCCGAGGCTGCCTTCGAGCAGGCCATGAACGCCCTCGAGGCCACCGCGTTCGCCTCTGAACCTGCAGGGCCTGTCCCAGGGCTAAAACGGCGGCGCACGATCGGAGTCAAACAGCTCTGGTCAGGGGGATACATCGAGACCTCCGAGCAGATGGAACAGTTTCTCGCCCAGGTTCGCAGCGCGCTCGAAGCCGCGCTCGCGGCGGATGAACGCATTCAGCTTAAGTAAGTCCGTCAAAGACCAAAGCCTATGGACACTGCTCCCCTCAAACGCTACGCACCTGCGGCTCGAACCGCCTTTCTCTCCGCCGTCTCTCTCCAGGCCGCGACGCTCGGCATCACAGCCAAGGGGAGCGAGCCGGCGACGAGCGAAGGCGACGTCGTGCTCATCGCAGGGCGGGCCTTCCCCAAGGCTGTGCTGGAGCCGCGGAGACAACTCGAAAAGCGCATCTCCGAAGAGGGCTTCGAGGCGACCATGGACGCCGCCGCCTACACCTGGTTCAACCGGCTGGTGGCCATCCGCTACATGGAGCTGCACGGCTACCTTGAACACGGCTACCGGGTGCTCAGCCACCCCGAAGGCCTGGGGAGACCGGAGCTGCTCGATCACGCCGCAGAGGTGGAGCTCGTCGGGCTGGACCGCGCGCGGGCGATCGAGCTGAAGCTCGCGGGGACCAAGGACGAAGAGCTCTACCGGCTGCTCTTGATCGCCCAGTGTAACGCCTTGCACACGGCGATGCCTTTTTTGTTTGAGCCCATCGGTGGCGAGAGCGAGCTGCTCTTGCCCGCGAACCTGCTGCACTCGGACTCCTTGGTCCGGACCCTCGTCGAGAGCATAGACGAGGAGGCCTGGGACGAGATCGAGATCATCGGCTGGATCTACCAGTTTTATATCTCGGAGAAGAAAGACCAGGTGATCGGCAAGGTCGTACGGTCAGAGGACATTCCGGCGGCGACCCAACTCTTCACGCCCAACTGGATCGTGCAGTACATGGTGCAAAACTCCCTGGGCGCGCAGTGGTTAGCGACCTACCCCGACTCTCCGCTGCGAGCGTCGATGGCGTATTATATCGAGCCCGCCGAGCAGAGCCCCGAGGTCCAAGCGCAGCTCGACGCGATCACGCCGGCCTCGCTCGACCCCGAGGCGATCACCTTGATCGACCCGGCCTGTGGCTCGGGGCATATCTTGGTGGAGGCCTATGAGCTGTTCAAGGCGATCTATCTGGAGCGGGGCTACCGGCGACGAGACGTCCCACGCTTGATCCTGGAGCACAACCTCTTCGGCCTGGACATCGACGAGCGGGCCGCTCAGCTGACCGGCTTCGCGCTGATGATGAAAGGGCGCGCCGACGACCGCAAGCTGTTTGAGCGCGGGCTGAAGCTGCAGGTGCTGGCGCTGCAAGACAGCGGCGAGTGGACCGTGGACAACGAGACCTTGGCGGGGGGAGACCCAGAGCTGGCGCAGAGCATTGGGGAACTCAAAGAATTGTTCGAGCACGCGACGACCTTTGGCTCGTTGATTCAGGTGCCGGAGGACTTGGCGGCGAAGCTGCCGGCGCTGAAGTTGTGTAGTGAGGCGAAGAGCGAGGAGGAACTTTTTGTGCTGGAGGGGCAGAAGCGTTTGGAGGTGTTGGTGCATCAGGCGGAGCTGCTTGCGACGCAGTATGACGCTGTGGTGGCGAATCCTCCGTATATGGGGAGTAAGGGGATGAACACTTTGGTTAAAAAATTTGCCAGAGAGAACTTCTTCGACGCCAAGAACGATCTCTTTGCTTGCTTCATGGAGCGAGGCTACACGCTGGCAAGAGACAAGGGATACAATGCGATGGTGACGATGCAGAGCTGGATGTTCTTGTCCTCGTACGAAAAAATGCGTGAGCGGATACTTCGTGAAAAAACGATACAGACCATGGCGCACTTGGGTGCACGAGCCTTTGGAAGTATTTCAGGAGAGGTCGTTCAAACGACTGCGTGTGTACTGAGAAACCGTGCGCCACGAGGTTGTAAATCGGTGTTTTTTCGGTTGCTAGAAGGAAACGAGAGCGAAAAACAAAGGGCGCTCTCCAGCAATCAATACCGCTTCGAGGCCGCCCAGGACGACTTCAAGAAAATCCCCGGAAGCCCGGTGGCTTATTGGGTGTCGCTCGATATCCTGAACCTGTTTTCCAGAGAATCGAGCCTCTCGACATTTATGGATCTAAAGGCCGGAATGTCTACGGGGGCGAATGATATCTACCAGAGACAATGGTATGAGATCGACTTTGATGAAATATCATTCTCTTACCTGAAAGAGGCTCGTCGCTGGGTTCCTTGCAATAGCGGAGGTAGCTATCGGAAGTGGTATGGGAACAACGTAATGGTTGTCGATTGGGGAAATTCAGGGGAGAGGATCAAAAAACATAGAAATTCAAAGGGGGTGATTGGATCGGCAGTAAGGAATGAGTCGTTCTATTTTCTTCCCGGGCTAACGTGGTCAAAAATTTCATCGAGCAGGTTTGCTGCGCGTTGGAGTGACGCCGGATTTGCATTTGATGACACCGGGCGAACTGGTTTTGCTACTCAAAAAACAACCGAACCGGCCGCAATCCTCGCTGTGATGATATCAAATATCTCGCAGCTAGCGTTGGATGTTTTGACTCCAACACTTTCGGTGACGTCAGGGGAACTTGCGAAACTACCAATCCCGGGGGCAAACGATTCAAATCTGGTTCGTGGAGCGGTTAATGCGATAGCATTGACTCGTAAGGACTGGGATTTGTTTGAGACGTCTTGGGACTACATTGATTCCCCATTGGTCTCGAATAACAACAATTCTCTTGAAGCGGACGTTGATCATTATACTCGGGAGGCGAATGCTAATAGGCATAAACTCCAACAGATAGAGATTCATAACAACCATATCATTAATGATGTGGCGAATGTGACTTCAGCCTCTCCGGACGTTCCGATCGAACAGATCACCCTCACGGTGAATCCCGCCTATCGTTACGGCACAAAGATCGGCGAAGAAGAGCAATGGACTCGTTTCCGCCAAGACACCATGCAGGAGCTCGTCTCCTACGCGATCGGCTGCATGATGGGTCGCTACAGCCTCGACGAGCCCGGCCTCATCTACGCCCACAGCGGCAACACAGACTTTGACCCCAGCCGCTACTCTTCTTTCCCCGCCGACGAGGACGGCATCGTCCCGCTCACCGACACCCACTGGTTCGATGACGACGCCTGCCTGCGCCTGGTCGAGTTTATCGAGGTGGCCTGGGACAAGGCGCAGCTCGAAGACAACCTGCGCTTCCTCGCGCAGAACCTCTCGCCTAAAGAATCCGAGTCCAGCCGCGACACCCTACGCAGCTACCTCAATACCCGCTTCTTCAAAGACCACCTCAAGACCTACAAGAAACGCCCGATCTACTGGCTCTTCTCCAGCGGCAAACACAAAGCCTTCCAGGCCCTGGTCTACCTGCACCGCTACAACGAGGGCACGCTCTCGCGCATGCGCAGCGAGTATGTGATCCCGCTCCAGGGCAAGTTCGCCGCTCGCCTCGAAAAGCTCAGCGCCGACATCCTGGTCGCAAGCTCCTCCGCAGAGGGCAAGCGCCTCCGCAAAGAGAAGAACAAGCTCGAAAAGCAACAGATCGAGCTGCTCAACTTCGACGAGACACTGCGCCACTACGCCGACCGCCGCGTCGCCCTCGACCTCGACGACGGCGTCAAGGTCAATTACGGCAAGTTCGGCGGCCTGCTCGCCGAAGTTAAAGCCATCCACGGAAAAAAACCGGAGGAGGGATGAGCAGCATGGAGCCCATCGGTCTTGAGGACTTGTTGCGGCAACGCGGCATCGAAGGCGGGAAGATCGATTGTAAAACAGGATGGAACCCGGACGCGATGCTTCGAAGAGGACGCGGGTTGATTCCCTACGAGCTTCTCGTAGAAGATTCGACTCTGCTTCAGCAAGGAAGCACTCGATGAAAGTCGGACAAATTGACACCGCATTGCACCAAAAATTCATCACCGAGGATGAGCGGCTGGTGTTCTGGCACGACCCTCAAAGTGAGTTCGTGGGGTATGTCGCGGAGGATCTGACTGGCGAACTCAGCTCGGTGACGGTTCTGCAGCCGCACAAGCGGGGCGGCCTCTCCACCAAGATGTTGTTGGAGCAGGAGGACCCCACGGGGAAGTACCTGATCTACACGACTGGGGAGGTGCCGGTTCCTGAGGAGGACTGGCTCTTGGACATTCGGCTGTACAGTGCGCAATTTCATGCGGACGTGGTGAGCCTATGGTCGCAGGAGCTGGGTCTTGGGGGGCTCTCGATCCGTGAGCATCTCCAGACTCGCCGCAGCTTTCTCGGCAGTCAAGACCGGCGCAGCAAGCTCAAACGCCTGCTGCATTCCAATGACAGTGAAGCCGACATCGATCTCAAGATGCTGGCGGTGATCGTCGGTAGCGCGATAGCGACCCCCTTCGCGTTGCTGCGCTCGATCTGTCACGGAGGTCTCCAGGAGGGGTGCTTCGATCTAGCGAAGGATCCTGAGGTCTTGGTGTCCATCAAAAAGATGGGGCTGCTGGAGCCATTTTGGGCGATCATGCGCCAGGAATTTGGCTTCACGGTCGAGGCGCCGAATCATCGTAGCGTGGCCGCGCTGCTGCGGGCCTTGTTTGTCTCTGAGCTGCTTCACGAGATCGGCGACGCCAAGATCGACGCATTGGCTCATTTTCAGCTCCCGGAGAGGGGGCGACAAAACGCGGTGGTGTGCCTGACCCAGTGGCGAGACTCCAGCGGCTACGCCCACAGCTATGACGCCGCCGCTATGGCGCTCGCCGAACAGCTTGGGCTCGCCGAGCACCTCAAGGTGCTGCCCCTGGAGTCCCTCCAAACCGTGTTCGGGTTCTGGGAGGCCGAGCGCCCCTGTATCTCTCGGCTCAAGGAGCGGGTGCTCGACGAGACCCACGCCCTTGATGGAGAGGCGGTGGCCGCGGTGGCGAGCCTAGCGACGGCGCGCAGAGCCGGGCATTGGCTCGCGGGGCCCGGTCGCGACCACCCCGAGCGTCGAGCGATCGTGGATTCTTATCACGCCTTGCTCGCCGCAGCGGACTTGTTCGCGCTGCACCGCAAGCATCGGCGGGGGCTTTCGTCCTTCGAGACCCCCGAGACGCTGCTCTTGGCCTATCGAGACGAACTTTATCGCTTCGATCAGCTCTATCGCCGCTTTTGCGTCCATGCCAAGGCCGCAGAAGCGCAGGCCTGGGACCTGCTGAAGTCCTTGGCCGAGCAGGTCGAGCGGGTCTACGACCACGGTTTTTTGCAGCCTCTCGGACTAAGATGGGCGAGTCTTTTGGACGAAGGCTTTCTCGAACAATGGCGGCTCAAGGGCCTGCCTCCCCAACAAGGGTTCTACAACGCCGAGATCCGGCCGCACCTCGAGAGCTCAAAACAAAAACGCGCTTTTGTGATCATCAGTGACGCCTTTCGCTACGAGGCGGCGCAGGAGCTGATGGAGATGCTCAATGCTAGCGACAGGACGCATGCGGAGCTGAACGCCATGCTTGGCGTCTTACCGTCGTACACTGCGCTCGGGATGGCGAGTCTCCTTCCGCACAAGACCCTCGCCTATCATGACAAGGGGGAGGTGCAGGTCAACGGCAACAGCGTCGCCGGGGTCGAGGCGCGCAACAAGCAGCTTTCCACCGTCCAGGGGATGGCTTGTCAGGCGAAAGAGCTTCGAACGATGAAGCGGCCCGAGGCCCTCGAATTCATCCACGACAAGCGGGTCGTGTATATTTATCACAATGTCATCGACTCGCGGGGGGACACTGCATCCACCGAGAGCGAGGCTTTTCAGGCGGTAGGGGATTGTCTCGACGAGCTGAAGAGCCTCGTACAGTTTTGCATGAGCAACCTCAACGCCACCAAGATCTGGATCACCGCGGATCACGGGTTTCTCTTTCGTCAACAAGCGCCTGACAGCACGGACAAGAGCGTACTTGCTCACAAACCGCACGATGCGGTGAAGACCAAAAAACGCTACGTGATCGGCCGTGAACTCGGCCCCACCCCCGAAGCCCACCACGGGTCGATCGAGGTCACGGCAGGTGCCGAGGGCGACATGGAATTCTGGGTGCCTCGTGGGTCGAATCTTTTTCACTTCACCGGGGGCGCCCGCTTTGTTCATGGCGGTGCAATGCCCCAGGAGGTGATCATCCCCCTGCTGAGGGTAAGCCAGCTGCGGGACAAGAAAAAAGAGGCCTTTCGTGTCGAGAAAGTCGCGGTGCAGCTGCTCGGATCCAAGCACAAAATTACGACGCCGAAGCACCGCTTTGAATTCATTCAAACCGAAGCGGTCGGAGCACTCCGCAAGGCGCTCACGATCCGAGCCGCGGTGTACGAGGGCGAGCGAGCGGTGACCTCGATCGAGACGGTGAGCTTCGACAGCCGCTCGGACAGCATGGAAGAGCGCAAGCAATCTATCCGATTGGTGCTCAGCTCAGAGACCTTCGACAAGCGAAAAAACTACCGCCTCGTGCTGCGTGATGCCGAATCCGACGCTGAGGTGCAGACGATCCCCGTGGTGATCGACAGGAGCTTTGATGATGACTTCTAACGACAATGAAACCCAAGACCAAGGTCAAGACCTTGACGCGCTCCTCAATGAGCACTTCGCGGGGAAGATCGTTCGCAAGGACCTCACCAAGCTGGTGAAAGAGGGGGCCAACGTGCCCGTGTTCGTGCTGGAGTATCTGCTTGGCAACTACTGTTCCTCGCAGGACCCCGAGGTCGTCGCGGATGGGCTAGAGACCGTCAAACGCGTGCTCTCAGAGAACTTTGTCCGTGCCGACGAAGCGGAGAAGATCAAGTCGTTGATCCGCGAGCGGGGGTCGTACAAGGTCATCGACAAGATCAGCGTAGCGCTCAACGAGAAGCGTGATGTCTATGAGGCCAAACTGTTGAGCTTGGGCATCAAAGGGGTCGAAGTCCCCGCTTCGACGGTCAAGCAATTCGACAAGCTGCTCGTGGGCGGCATGTGGGCGCTGGTCACCCTCGAGTATTTCTACGAGGACGGACAAAAAAATTCACCCTTTGCGGTGCGCTTTCTCAAGCCCATCCAGATGCCCAACATGGACATGGCGGAGCTTCGTGAAGGTCGCAAGCAGTTTAGCTCGCAACAGTGGCTGGAGGTCCTTTTGCGTTCGTCCGGCATGGAGCCCGCCGCGTTGGATGAGCGCGCTCGGTGGCACCTGCTCGCACGTATGATCCCCTTTGTTGAGAACAACTACAACGTGTGCGAGTTGGGCCCACGCGGTACGGGAAAGAGTCATATTTACAAAGAGGTCAGCCCCAACAGCATTCTCGTCTCCGGTGGCCAGACTACCGTGGCCAACTTGTTCTACAACCTCGCGAGACGGCAGATTGGTCTGGTCGGCGTGTGGGATGTTGTGGCTTTTGACGAGGTCGCTGGCATCAGCTTCAAGGACCAGGATGGCGTCCAGATCATGAAGGACTACATGGCTTCTGGTTCTTTTGTGCGCGGCCGGGACTCGTTGAACGCCTCAGCCTCGATGGTGTTTGTTGGCAACATCGACAACGTCAAGGTGTTGCTGAAGACCAGTCATCTGCTCTCGCCCTTCCCGGACGCGATGATCGACTCCGCCTTTTTTGATCGCTTTCACGCCTACATTCCCGGTTGGGAGATTCCGAAGATGCGCCCGGAGTTTTTCACCAACCGGTACGGGTTCATTGTCGACTATCTCTCGGAGTTCTTCCGTGAGATGCGCAAAGAAAACTACGGCGACGCGATTGGCCGTCACTTCAAGCTCGGCCGAGATCTCAATCAGCGCGATACCATTGCCGTCAAACGTACGGTTTCGGGGCTGCTCAAGCTGCTTTACCCGGACGCGAGCTACGCCAAAGAAGACGTGCGGGACTGTCTTGAGTACGCGCTCGAGGGGCGACGACGGATCAAGGAGCAGCTCAAAAGGATCGGTGGCATGGAGTTCTTCGATGTTCATTTTAGCTACATCGACCTCGAAACCAACGAAGAAAAATTCGTCGTGGTTCTGGAGCAAGGTGGCGGATCTTTGATTCCCGAGGGCCCCCTCAACCCGGGCAGTCTCTACACGGTCGCAAGAGGGAGCGGTGGGCATCTGGGCCTATACCGGCTCGAGACCCAAGTGAGCGGCGGCAATGGCCAGCTCAAGCTTTCAGGTTTCGGCTCCAACGCGGCGGCCAAGGAGTCGGTGAAGGTCGGATTCGACTACTTCAAGGCCAACGCGGCGCAGATTCAGGCTTCGATCAAACCCAGTGGCTATGATTTTCATTTGCATGTCGTCGAGGCCCACAATACAGGACCCAGCGCCGCGCTGACCTTGGCGAGTTTCATAGCGATGTGTTCGGGACGACTTGGCAAGCCTTTGGACCCGCAGCTCGTCGTGCTTGGGACCATGAGTTTGGGCGGAAATATTGTCCCCGTGGAGAGTTTGGCGGAGTCGCTGCAAGTTGCCGCCGACGCCGGGGCCAAGCGACTGTTGTTGCCAATGGCCAGCGTCGGCGACATCCCCTCGATTCCCGGAGAACTCTTTGCCAAGTTTCAGACTGGATTCTACTCTGACCCAACTGACGCAGTGTTCAAGGCGCTTGGGGTGCGCTGAGCCATGGGAGGGATTTCTCACGCCGATTTTTGGTTGTGCCCATGATCTGCAAGTTTGGAAAATTTTGATTTCAGGCGGCCAACGTTGTTGCAAAAAATCGCCATGCTCGACGTGCTTTGAACGAAGCCTTGCGCCTTCAATGCACGGCAAGAGTCGTGAGCCACGTATTGGGCGGATTCAATGGCATCGTTCACGACCTTTCGAGCAACGAGGCAGAGGCATCGGCCGTAGGAGTCTCGGCAACGAGAGATTCCAAGCATGGGGTAGAGAACCATGAAGTCCATCGTTCGGCGCAACATTGCTCGACCACCCGGTGGGGAAACACAAGCCGACCTGCGACTTAGCATCGATGCTTGGCAGCATGTGTGCCTCATGCTCCGGACAACCAAAAAAATGACATCGCTTCGACCGAAAAGCCGAGGTGAATGGGTTGTTGTCACCGGGTGAAGTGACGGAGATCCGAAAGTATCTCGGGGGAGGACCGAAGGCCTTTCAGAAATACGAATCCGGTCAGGGCACTGGAGGCGGTGCAAACTGGCTAAAAAATGAACCTTCGACTCCCGTTTTGCCGCAGGTCGTCGATGGGCTCCAACGCGTGCCGGCCGAGCCATCCATGGGGTCGTCGATGAGCACC
>Ga0256845_1002249_pt1 | contig 14220 bp, 11 predicted proteins | sample RiftiametaG_FD_189101 | JGI IMG/M metagenome (GOLD analysis project Ga0256845, IMG submission 189101) | Tube worm associated microbial communities from hydrothermal vent at the East Pacific Rise, Pacific Ocean - Riftia | ecosystem: Host-associated > Annelida > Integument > Unclassified ...
CTTTAAAGGTGAAAGCACAGGGTTAAAAGGACTTTTTTGTGTTGGGGAGGCTGCCTGCTGGGATATGCACGGCTTTAACAGACTTGGCGGCAACTCAGTTGCAGAGACGGTTGTGGCAGGCATGATCGTAGGTGAGTATGTTGCAGACCATTGTGATGAAACTGATATGAAAATAAGCACAAAAACCATTGAATCTTTTCTGGAACAAGAGAGAATTAAAATTTCAGAGCTGCTCAACCGTACCAGCGGCGAAAACCCGTTTAAACTTAAAAAAGAGATGCAGAAAATTATGATGGACAGGGTTGGTATCTTTAGAAATCATGATGATCTTTCAAAGGCTGTAGAAGAACTTAAAATTCTTAATCAAAAGGCAAAGAAGATTGCTTTAAGACATAGAATCAGCTCTTCAAATCCTGAACTGGTTGAGGCAATCAGAGTTCCAAAGATGATTAAACTTGCCCAGTGTGTAGCATACGGAGCACTGCTTAGAGAAGAGAGCCGGGGTGCTCATTCCCGGGAAGATTTTCCACAAAGAAATGATAAAGAGTGGTTAAAAAGAACCCTTGCATATTGGAAAGATGAAAATTCAGACCTGCCTGATATTGAATATGAACCGCTTGATATCATGAAGATGGAGCTGCCTCCAGCATCAAGAGGTTATGGTGATGATCAGACAATACCCCATCCTGACACTGAAAAAAGGGAAAAAGAGATAGAGCAGATTTTAAAAGATAATCCCGGGGCAGACAGAATAAAAATTCAGGAGCTTCTTAATCCAATAGAGATACCTGAACAATTTAAAGGCAAAAACGAGCGAGTAGGCAGGGGGTTTAAATAATGAACAGCGAAGAAAACAGAACATTAACATTTGAAATATTGAGATACAATCCCCAGATCAAGGGTGATTCTCCAAAGATGGAAAAGTATGCAGTTACAGAAGCACCAGGCATGACAATATTTATTGCGCTAAATGAAATAAGAGAAGAACAAGACCCCTCTTTGCAGTTTGATTTTGTCTGCCGGGCAGGGATATGTGGTTCTTGCGGCATGATAGTTAATGGAGAGCCAAAACTTGCCTGCAGAACTCTTACTGCAAATTATCCCACCGGGAAAATTACTCTTCTGCCCCTCCCAAGTTTTGAACTTATTGGTGATCTTTCTGTTAATACAGGCAAAGTGATGCGCCAGATGAGTGAAAGAGTTGAATCATGGATACATGATAAAGAGGCTGAAAATGTTGATCTGACAAAACTTGAAGAGCGCATGGAACCTGAGGTTGCCGAGGAAATTTATGAACTTGAAAGATGTGTTGAATGCGGTCTTTGCCTCTCTGCCTGTGCAACAAAAAGAATGCGGGATGATTTTTTAGGTGCTGTTGGTTTTATGAGACTTGCAAGGTATGCAGTTGATCCAAGGGACAAACGTTCCAGTGAAGAATTCTATGATATTATTGGTGATGATGATGGAGTGTTTGGATGCATGACTCTTCTTGGATGTGAAGATTATTGCCCCAAGGATTTACCCCACCAGACCCAGATTGCGTACTTAAGACGTAAAATGGCATTGGGAAAGAGACTATAAGGATATATTAAAATGACACAATTTAATTTTTCAACAATGTTTCCTTTGGGTAATAATTCAGAAGATACAACGGAATATAGACTGATTACCGATAAATATGTCTCAACTGTTAAATTCAATGAAAAAGAGATTTTAACTATTGAGCCAGAAGCTTTGACACACTTAAGTGAACATGCATTTAAAGATGTTGCACACCTCTATAGACCAGATCACCTGCAAAAGCTTAAAAATATAATTGATGATCCTGAATCTTCAGACAATGACAGATATGTTGCGCTTGAGCTTTTAAAAAACGCAGACATTGCCTCTAAAATGGTCTATCCCATGTGCCAGGATACTGGCACTGCAATAATTCATGCAAAAAAAGGAGAATATGTCTTTACTGATGCTGATGATGAAGAATTGCTTTCAAAAGGCGCGTTTAATGCATACACAAAAAACTATTTGCGTTATTCCCAAAATGCTCCTTTAACAATGTATAAAGAGCAGAATACAAAATGTAACCTTCCTGCACAAATTGATATAAGTGCTGTCCAGGGCAATGAATATAAATTTTTGTTCATGGCAAAAGGTGGAGGGTCTGCCAACAAAACCGCTCTTTTCCAGATGACAAAAGCTGTCTTAAACTCTGAAAAGAGCCTTATTGATTTCATGACAGAAAAGATGAAAGCCCTTGGAACTGCTGCATGTCCGCCCTATTACATCGCTTTTGTAATTGGAGGAACTTCCGCAGAACTGAATTTAAAAACAGTCAAACTTGCATCAGCCAGATATCTTGATTCTCTTCCTTTAAAAGGAGATGCAACTGGTCATGCTTTCCGGGACAAAGAGCTGGAGAAAAAAGTGCAGAAAAAAGCTGATACATTGGGTTTGGGTGCCCAGTTTGGTGGAAAACACTTTGCCCTTGATATAAGGGTTATAAGGCTTCCCCGCCATGGCGCATCCTGCCCTATAGGTATAGGAGTAAGTTGCAGTGCAGACCGTCAGATCAAGGCAAAAATTAATAAAAAAGGATTGTTTTTGGAAAAGCTTGAAACTGATCTTTCAAAATATCTTCCTGCAAAAGAGCCTGAAATGGCAGCACCTGTCAACATAAACCTTGATAAACCCATGGATGAGGTCAGAAGAGAGCTGAGTCAATATCCTGTATCAACAAGGCTGATGCTCTCAGGGAAAATAATAGTAGCAAGGGATATGGCACATTCAAAATTTCAGGAGCTTTTAGATGATGGCAAAGATTTGCCTGACTATCTGAAAAAACATGTAATATATTATGCAGGTCCTGCAAAAACTCCTGAAGGTCAGGCATCTGGTTCATTTGGTCCCACAACAGCCGGAAGAATGGACCCCTATGTCCCGGTTTTTCAGGAGAAAAAAGCCTCAATGATAATGCTTGCCAAAGGCAACCGATCACAAATAGTCACTGACTCCTGCAAGAAAAATAAGGGCTTTTATCTTGGGTCTCCCGGCGGACCTGCTGCAAGACTTGGCCATGACTGCATAAAAAAAGTTGAACTCGTGGAGTATGAAGAGCTTGGTATGGAAGCTGTCTTCATGATAACAGTTGAAGACTTTCCAGCATTTATTATAGTTGATGACAAAGGAAACGATTTCTATGCTGATCTTTAATAATTTTTTCATTGACCTTTCATATCAATTTCTGATTATACTATAGACTTACTATGGAACAAAATACTGAAATATATGATGGATATCTAAAAGCATTAACAGATATCAGCCAGGCAATAACGTCAGATCTTTATATTGAAGACCTTCTTAAGCTGATTGTTATGGTTACAGCTAAAGTTACCGGTGTTGAAATCTGTTCTCTATGGATAGTCAATGAAGATGAAAAACCTCCAAAAATTCGCCTTAAAGCGACTCAATCCATAGACTCGGATTATTTTAATGATCGTTCATTAAACTTGGATGAAGGCGTGGTAGGATATGTAGTGACACATAAAAAGCCTTTATTATTAAAAGATGTCCAGCAGAGCAAAAGATTCAAAGAAAAGGAGATGGCAAAAAAACTGGGGCTTATATCCATGGTTGGAATTCCTTTAAAGACAAAGGAAGATAATGTCATTGGAGTATTAAACTGTTTTACAGGCAATCCCCATGTTTTTTCTGATACAGAGATAAATTTATTAACAGCTGTTGCAAATCAAGCTGCAGTTGCTATTCATAACACAGAACTCATGGTAAAAACCAGGGTTATTCAAGAGGAGCTTGAAGCACGCAAACTCATAGAGCAGGCAAAGGAAATCTTGATGCACCAGCGCAGCATTGCAGGTGATGAGGCATACAGATGGATACAAAAGCAGAGCATGAATTTACGCAAATCAATCCGTGAAGTTGCTGAAGCGGTAATCTTGTCAACCCAGCTGTTTAATAACAAATAAATATTTTAATTACAGTCTATTTTGGAGGCAACAATTTCTTCTTTAATTTCAGATAATGAGCTTGCAGCTCTCTTTGGTGAGGATAAAGCTGACAGTTTTTTTGAAGCATTATATGGTGATGCAAAAGAGGGTGCATATGATATTGCCCTTAAGTATAAAGATTATAAAGACAAACTGCTGACCCTTGAATTTCATCTGAATCAGAGACCAGGTAAATGTCTTGTATGCAATCTGACCTATGGTCTTCCCCAGGTTTTTTCAAAGCATCCAATTATTAATATTAATGAACTTGTGAATAGAGTCGAGAATCTTCTCAACAATAAAAAACCAGGGAAAAAATGTATTGCCTGGGAACTTGGAAGAACCCATGAAGTTTCAAGGGAACTTCATATAATTCCATTAATTATCTCGGTGGAATAAAAATTCCGATGGAATAAAATTTTGAAAATTAGAGGTCTTTGAAGCGATTAATTAAAATCAGCCCTTCAAAGACCTCTTGTTATTAATAATCAGTTCGATTCATACTCTATAGTAATTGTAACTGTCCTGTTAAACGACCTTCCTTCGGCTGTGTCATTATCATAGGGAGGATTATATGGCCCATCTCCTCTATATATTATTTGATCAGGCGACGGTATATTACTATTCAGCAGCTGTTTATGAACTGCTTTAGCTCTGCGCATGGAGAGTGCAACATTGTAAGCTTCCTTTCCGATTATATCAGAATGCCCCACAATAGTTACCATAGCTTTTGGCAACTCCCTTATTCTTTTCACCACGCGGTTTAAAACTATTTTATTTCGTTCCTTGATTTCTGAGCTATTATAGTCAAACAGGATTAAGGCATATTTTTCCATTACTTTATAGCCAAGTTTTTTAACTTCACGCTCTACTCTTTTTACATACTTAACAGAGGTATTTGCAGTATCTGTTGTAAAGGTGTTGCCTGCAATATCTGTCATGGTTGCACTGATAGCGATATTATCTAGATCAACCATTTTGTTAAGTCCGTACTCTTTAAGATTAAAAGAGAAGTCAGGAATATTATTCCCTTCTCCTTTTTTGGATTTTAAAAGAGTTCCATTACCTTTGATGTCAATGGACCACTCTTTTAAATCATACCCCGGTTGAATATCAGGATGGATTTTGAGTTCATCAGAATTAGCCATTGCAAAAGAGTATGTGCTTTTAATAGAGTCAAGGATTTCTGGAGAATCAGAATAAATTTCCACACGCTGATTTTCAACCCTGCCTTTTTCAACACTGTTAGTACTAGGTACAGCTGGTAATTTCCGGGCTGTTACTTTTATGCGGTCGGGATTAATACCCCATATATATCTCAAATAAGCGCGTACTTCTTCTGCCCGGGCCTGGGAGAGCGCAACTCTGTTTTTCTCTTTTCCCCTATTGCTGATACAGCCCACAAGTTCAATGCTCGCACTTGGGTTTTCTAAAAACCGTTTGCCTATAATGTTTAATACATTTTGATATTTTGCCATGGTGTTCTGCAATTTTTTTTCATCAAATGCTTTTGCCTCTACCTGGCTTTGTAATAATTTGTAACGTATGGGGATTTTACTCTCACCATTGTTGAAAAAAACATAATTCAGCAGAGGAGAGCTGTCAATTATTGTAACCTCTTCAATGGTCAAGGAGTCTGGCTTGACAGATATAGAGCCCTTTGTACCTGTAATAAATTGATGTATCACAGCTGTGCTTGATACATTTATAAGGCATTTTTCTGAAGTTGTTTCAAATGTATCACCATTTATATCAGTTACTTTAATAGCAGCTTCAAGATATCTTATGTCTGAAAGATTGTTTATATCCATCTCATTAACAGCAATTGAATATTGGGTTAAAGGGGCTTCCTTGCCTTTTAAATTTTTAATGACTTCATTCTTGCTTTTAATGGCAAGCTCCCATTCAGCAATACCATACTCCGATGTAATGTGTGGCAAAACTACCAGATTGTTAGTATTGTTGTTACCAGATGTGAAACTGTTTTCAGCAATTTTTTGTAACTCTTCCTGGTCAAAGACAATCTCAACCCTTTGATTTTCTGATCGGCTGCCCTGTACATCTGCTGAAGCAGAAATTTCAGGAAGCTCTCTTGAAGCAGCATGCATTCTACTGTTATCTATTTTCCAAATATCATGGAGATATGACATAACAGCATCCGCTCTATTTTGAGAGAGTTTCAGATTACTTTTTTCAACACCTTGATCTGAATTGCAACCAATTATCCTGATGCTTGCAGTGGGATTTTGTAAAAGTGTTTTCCCTGTGAGATTTAATACAGAAAAGTATTTATCCATCACATTACTGAATCCTTTTTCATTAAAGGATCTAGTCTGATTGTTTTCAGCAAAAAGGTGATATTTTGAATTAATTGTACTCTTGCCTGTATCAAAAAAAACATAATAGGGTATTGGTCTGCCGTCAAGGGTAGTTAAAGCATCAATAGTTATCTCTTTCACACCTAAACTCAAACTTCCTCCCGGTGGATTTAAAAATTGATAGTCAACCACATAGCGATGGAGTAAAGTTGTGGAAACCTTTTTAAAGATGGGGAGCAAATTGTTTGCAGAAGTAGCTTTCCAGACATTTCCTCCATTTGCTTCAGAAAAGGTCTTTAAATATTCATTTCCCTCCTCAGATGGCATAAAATCAATGGTATATGCATTGAAATTTTTTAACCCTTTTGCTTTAATATCTAGAACATCTGTTTTTATTGCGCTGTTTAAATCTTCACCATCACTGAAAGTCACTAAAAATTTATTACTATTTTCAGGCATTTGTGAAATCAAATGCAGACCCGCCAGTATACCTTCATACAAAAAAGTTTGGTCAGATAATTTTTCCTCAAATTTTTGTTGGAAAAAATTTTTTAATTCAATCTTGCTGTTTGATTGAAAAGTATCAATGCGCAGATTGTGACCATCCACGTCAAACTTCTTTTTTTTATTAAACGTTACAACATCCACAGTATCAAAGGGTCTGAGAATCTTCAAAAACTCGTCCAGAGCAGACAAAAGAGGCTGTATGGCCTTGCGCTGTTTCATGGAAAAGGAGTTGTCAATAATAAGAACAATATTCATACTGACATCTTCCCGGGTTTCAAGAACCTCAGCCGCTGTGATTTTAGCTTTTTTAAGACCTCTTTGTACAATAAAATCATCCGGCATTAGCCCTGTGACAGGATCACCGTCAGAATTAAGAGCAGAGACCAGTATTGTATCTTTATCAATTTCCTGGAAACTGACCTTTGCATCCATGTTTGATATTTCAACCTGCAAGTCACTATCTGCAAAACATGTATTGAAACATAACCCACATATTGCCAATATCATAACAAAAACAACTATCTTTAATTTCATCTTGTACCTCCCATAAAAAAGTACTGTTTTTAAGAGTAATATCAGACACTTAATCTGGTATTACTTTACTTAAACCCTATACTAAACATAACCAAGAGTGATTATTGTGCATATAAGTCAAAAAGTCAAACAGTTGTGCAAGAGTCTTACATAAATATTTGACAAAGGCTTTTACATATTTTATTGTTGAGCACTTAAAAAAATCATATCTGGAGGTAATAGTTGGAAATATTTTTTGATCATGACAAATGCAATTGTAAAAAAATAAATTTGTGCTCAATGGTCTGTCCCTATGGATTCATGTTAAACCGGGATGAAAATAACCAGATGAAACTGCTTAAAGAGTACAGGCAATTTTGTATTAATTGCGGGCATTGTGCAAGTATTTGTCCCACCAATGCCATAACAATTGTTAAAAACAGAGAAGAACCTTGCAGGTTTGATAAAAGAGCTGCTGTTTCCGAGGTGCAGGGTGAACAATTTCTCAAAACTCGGCGTTCCTGCCGTACATTTCAGGACAAACCAATCCCCCGCTCTGAAATTGAAAGAATTCTATCCATCACAAGATGGATACCGACTGCAAGCAATAAGCAAAAGCTTCAATGGCTTGTTATTGAATCAAAAGAAGATGTCCAGGAACTGTCTCGGTTGACTATTGAATGGATCAAAGAAAACAATATTTCAAAAGAGATTGTAGAACAGTGGGATAAAAAAGAAGATCTTATTTTAAGAAAAGCACCCCATTTAATTATCTGCCTTTGTAAAGATAATTATTTCTGGAGTGGTGCTGAAGCCGGCACTGCACTTGCCTACCTTGAATTGTTTGCCCATGCCAATAAACTTGGGACATGCTGGGCAGGCTTTTTTACAAAGGCTGCCAACTACTATGCACCACTTGAAAACCATCTTGACCTTCCAGAAGGCTACAAGGTATTTGGAAGCATAATGATAGGATATCCGGTTTATAAACTTCATTCTATTCCAGTGCGGAAAAATCTTTCTGTAATTTACAGATAAAATTTTTTCAAGGTTGTTTTTTTGCTAAAAGCACACCTGCCATTAAAACCATGATGCCACCTGCGATTTTATATACACCAAGTTGTTCTCCTAAAAAAAGCCATGCAAGAATCACTGTAACAACCGGCTCAACAGTTGAAAGCATAGATGCATGAACAGGACCAATCTTTTTTATTCCTGCAAAAAAGAAGAAAATTGCGATTATTGTAGATACAATTGCAATTGTAACAGCTGCAGTCCATCCAACAAGGTTTGTTGGGAACAAAGCTCCCTGAAATGCTATTACTCCAGAATATAATACTGCAGCAGATGTAATAACAACAGTAGAAACAATAAACGCATCAGTTTTTTTTAATACTTTTGTTCCAACTATAATATAAGTTGCATAGATAAATGGTGCCAGGGTGCCAAGAATATAGCCTGCCAGGTCACCACCCGCTGTAAATCCCACCACACAAACAGTGCCCATTAATGCCAGTACCAGAGCAAACAACTCATACCTGGTAATTTTTTGATTTAAAAACAGTAGAGACAGCCCGGTTACCAGTGCAGGATACAAATATAAAAGAATGGCAACAGTGCCAGATGGCAGGAAAGTCAGGGCTTTAAAGTAACAGAAGGATTGACCACCATATCCAAGGCATCCCATTAAAACAAGAATAAAAAAGGTTTTCCCTTTGGGGAAACTATATTTTGTTTTTTTAAAAAAAAGCCAGGATAGCATTAAAAAAGAGGCTATTGTGAATCTTAGAAAAAGAATAGTTGTGGGGGTTGCACCTGTTTCATATGCCAGATTGGCAAAAATTGGCATGACTCCAAATGATGTGCCGGAAATAATCACATAAAGTATTCCAAGGAATCGATCTCCGTGGAATTTTTTCAAAGTCAAAGCCAAAATTCCCCCTTTTTATAGATTGCAGAATGTGACATAAAAAACAGCTGTTGTCAATTTTGAAATTAAAAACATATTCAGGCTGCCTGTTGACAAAAACAGTGCCCCGGTCTTATGATAGCCCAAAAGCATTAGTTGAAAATTTTTATACTATATTATTTTAAAAACAATAATGGAAGATACCCAAACCAAACCCCCATTTATCATTAAAGGCAGACAAATAGATCTTCCTTTTTCTGTAACCATAAAATCTAAAGAAAGCTTGTTTCAAGTTACAGCTGAAAAAGCACTCAGAATTGCCCCAAACAAGCGTATAGTGTGTTCTGGCACATGGGGAGAAAAGCAGGTTGTAATAAAATTTTTTTTAAAATGCCCCAAGGCCAGGCGATATTTTCAAAGTGAATTAAACGGCATAAAAGCTTTGGTATCTTCAGGTGTTACCACTCCAAAGATTATTTTTCATGGCAAGGTGGAAAATAGTGAAATTAGAGCAATTGGAATAGAAGAGATATCTGATTCATCTGATATGATGTCTGTTTGGGAAAGCATTGAACAAGAGTCAGATTATGCTGGTTTTCAAAAAAAAATTATCCATGAGATTGCTGCTTTGCATAGTGCAGGTCTGAAACAGGATGATCTGCACCTTGGAAATTTTCTTTTTTCAAAAAACAAAATTTTTACCATTGATGGAGATTCAGTGGATACATCAAAAATGGGGCAGCCTCTGCCTGAAAAAGAGAGTTTTGAGAACCTGGTTCTGTTTTTTAGTCAGTTTTATCAAAAATTTGATATTCTTACAGAAAAATCCCTGGAATATTATATGCAATGCAGGGGCTTACCATCTTATCCACAGCTTTTTTCACAAATATACCCAAGGATTCAACAAAAAAGGATAAAAAGACAAAAAAAATATCTAAGAAAAATTTTCAGGGAGTGTTCGGAATTTGTTTTTAAAAAAGAGAGAGGTATAAGATTTAGTTGTGATAGAAAAGCATTTGGAGCGGGTGTATCACTGTTCATTGAAAACCCTGACTTTTTTATTCAAAAAGGAGAAATAATTAAAGCAGGCAAAACTTATACCATCGTTAAAATCAATATTAACAGAACATTATATATGGTAAAATTCTATAATAACAAAACTGTTTTTCAATCTTCTGCCCGAATTTCGTGGCGCAATGCACATGGGGCAAAACAAAAGGGGATAAAACTTTTCCGTCCTATTCTCTTTATGGAACAATACATCTCTATTTTTTGCTTACAAGCTTTTTTTATTGTTGAATATACTAAAGAGTATAAAAATAACAGCTATTGTGAGCTTTTTTTAAAACTTGAAAATAAAAATCTTAACCTTGAACAAAAGGGATTATAATTGATATGGAGAAAATAATACTCGGGCTTTCCGGTGCCTTGACCCATGACCCTTCCGCAGCATTATATATTGGTGAAAAACTTGTTGCAGCAGCAGAGGAAGAACGATTCATAAGAGATAAGCATGCAAAAAATCAAATGCCTGAAAAATCAGCAGCATTTTGTCTTGAATATGCTGGTATCAACCCGGACCAAATTGATATTGTAGCATTTCCCTTTGCTAAGGTCAGCCTTGCCTCTAAAGGAAGATGGCATTTTGCAAAAAGATACTGGTATGCACCTGACAGAGCTTTGGATGCTCTGTTTAACGGAAATCGCCATTATCGACGAAATGTAAAAAAAGTCCAGACCTTATTAAGAAAATTAGGCATACCATGGGATAAAATCAAATTTGTTCCTGTTGAACATCACCTTGCCCATGCCAGTTCAGCATATCATCTTAGCGGCTTTAAGGAAAAATGTGCCATACTTGGTATTGATGGCAAAGGAGAGTACGCAACAACTTTTTTTGGATATGGAGAAAATGGTAAAATTCATAAAATTAAAGAGTTTTATGACCCTGACTCCCTTGGTGGTATGTATGGAGCATTTACTCAATACCTTGGGTTTGAAATGTTGGATGGCGAATATAAAGTTATGGGCATGGCTCCCTATGGTGATCCTGAAAAATATGATTTTTCCAAGTTTATTGATTATACTGAAAAAGAGTTTACAGTAAACACAAAACTTGTCAACACTGTGGGATTAAGACGTTTTAAGGATGAAGATGGTAAGGGGTATTATTTCAGCCCTAAACTCATTGAATGGCTGGGACCCAGGCGTATTGGAGATGATATTGATGACCCCTACGTGGATTATGCAGCAGCCATGCAGCATCTGTTTGAAAAAGTTTCCTTAGGTCTTATTGATCACTATCTGGGAGATATTCTGAAACAGACAGGAAAGCTATGCTTTGCCGGGGGTGGTGCCCTCAATGTAAAGCTCAATCAGCGGATTATTGCATTGGATTATGTTAAAGAACTTTTTGCACAACCCGCTGGCAGTGATGCAGGAACCGCCATTGGCGCAGCTTCCTATGCAGCATCTCTCACGGGGGTTTTTGTTGAAAAAATGGATCATCTGTTTCTTGGTCCAAAATTCACCCATGAACAATGTGTTGAAGCCATAAAAAAAAGGTCTGAAAAGCTTAAATTTGAAATCCTGGATAATCCTTCAAAGCAAACAGCTGAGATACTTGCAAAAGGCAATCCAGTTGCCTGGTTTCAAGGACGTATGGAATTTGGTCCAAGAGCCCTTGGTTGCAGAAGTATTCTGGGTTGCCCCAATATCAAAGGGATTTCTGATAAAATTAATCAGCAAATCAAATACAGGGAACGATGGCGCCCGTTTTGCCCAAGCATACTTGATACCCTGGCTGAAGAACTGTTACAGACAAACCATCCAGCACCGTACATGACCTACACCTTTGAAGTTGCTGAACAGTGGAAATCCAGAATCCCGGAAGTTGTGCACAAAGATGGAACAGCACGTGCCCAGGTTGTCTCAAGGCAAACAAATCCAAAGTACTATGAACTTATTTTAGAGGTTGAAAAACTTACTGGAAACGGAGTTGTGCTAAACACCTCTCTTAACCGCCGTGGTGAGCCTGTTGTCTGTACACCAACCGATGCACTAAATATGTTTTTCAAGTGTGATCTTGAATATCTTGTGCTGGAAAATATTTTAGTCAGAAAAAAATAGCTTATATAGATGCTTATCTGCTATTTATTTAAATCAATCATGCGCTTTACTGCTGTAAAGGCATCTTTTCTTATATTTTCAGGTACATTTATTTCAAAAGAAGATGGATTTTCAAGGCAATTGATAATATGCTCAAGGGTTATCTGTTTCATATCCAGACAAAACATTTTTTCAGATGTTGGAAAAAATTGTTTATCAGGGCAGGCTTTAGACAAGGGGTATAGATGTCCTAGCTCTGTGCCGATTATAAATGAGTTATGATCAGAATCCTTTGCAAATCTTATCATTCCCGATGTGCTTTCCACACTGTCCGCGAGTTCAAGAACTTCAGGTGGACATTCTGGATGAGCTATAAATAGAGCCTCTGGGTGCGCCTTTTTTGCCTTTAATACATCTTTTTTTGTCAAAGTATCATGGTAGGGACAATACCCTTCCCACAGGTGTATTTTTTTATCTGTTTTAGAGGCAGCATATTGGGCAAGGTTTTTATCCGGAGTCATAAGAATTTCGTTTGAGTCAATGGAATTTATAACATCAATAACATTTGCCGAGGTGCAGCAGATATCAGAGAGAGCTTTTACTGAAGCAGTGGAATTAACATAGGTTACAACAGGTATGCCACCAAGCTGTTGTTTTCTCTTTTTTAAGGCTTCCGGGGTAACCATATCAGCCATGGGGCAGCCGGCATTTTTAGCCGGCAAAAGAACTTTTTTCTCAGGAGAGAGGATATAAGCTGTTTCCGCCATAAATTTAACACCGCAAAAAATAATAAATTCAGCATTGGTTTTTGAAGCTTTTATACTGAGCTCTAAAGAATCTCCACAAAGGTCGGCAATATCCTGAATTTCAGGTGGCTGATAATTGTGGGCAAGAATAATACCATTTTTTTCTCGAATCCATTTTTTTATTTTATTTTCCATCTGTTTTTTCCTCAATCAACCGAGTTAATTTTCCATTTGTATCACGTTAGTATTTTCAGGTATATTAAAGTTGAAAACAGAGTCGTCAATATCTTTAAACTCTATTTTATGAAATGTAATTTCTATGGTATCTTCATATATATTTGAAGTGATAATTTTTTGGATATTATAGTTTTCTTTTGAAACAATCATTAAAATTGACTGGATTTCCGGAGTTTTTGTTTGAGGAATAAGGCTCAGTGTAAACGTCTCTTTACTACTCTCTTTAATACTTATATTATATTTTTTCCGGACAATGGCAATGTCAGATAAAAATGCGCCACCAGAACCTTGTTTGAAAAAGTTTTGTGCATTTCCCAGTAAGACCTGATTTTGATCTGGTCTGTAAATCCATAATGATTTACCATTTGTGATGATTTGATGCTGCTGGGGCTGTAGATACTCCCATTTCATTTTACCAGGATGGCTGAACATTGCTTTTCCAGAGGCTGTTTCGTCAATTTCAAGAACTTTAAGCTTGGAAACTTGAGAAAAATCTGCCATGAATTCGTTTTTAGAATACCTTTTTTCAAGACCATCCAATAGTTGATCCAGGTCTGCTGAACTTTTATCTTGAGCCATTGCTGAAGATACAAAGACAGAGCATAAAATAATCATAATAGGGATTTTATTCAAAAAGTTTAGAAATATCTTTTCTTTCATCTTTTGCATATAACCTTCTCAGTTTTGGTTTTTCTATTTTCCCGGTGGGGTTTCTTGGAATTTTATCAAAAAATATCTTTTTTGGTCTCTTATATTTAGGAAGATTTTTACCAAACTCCATTATCTCCTGTTTTGTTAACTCGTGATCAGATTTGACCTCAATAATTGCAGCAGGAACTTCTCCCAAGCGTTTATCTGGAATGCCAATTACTGCAATG